>OLON01000023.1_pt1 | contig 125775 bp, 185 predicted proteins | sample 1672691 | NCBI WGS metagenome assembly OLON01 (sample SAMEA3136714, study PRJEB25190) | human gut metagenome | biome: human gut; feature: human-associated habitat; material: faeces | place: Austria | collected 2013
TTTTCAATGTTTTTTTAACAATTTCTTTGCATTTGCATACAAAATTCTATGTTTTACTTATTTCAGTGTAAATATGGTAATAAAAGCTTATTTTTAAACTTATACACATATTTTTTAAATTTCAAGATAGTAAATTAAGAGTATCAATGTACACGTATCAATGTATAGTACGCATAAGTTTTCATAAATTTTCATAAAAAAATCTTTTTTGGTGTAAAAAATGGTGTAAAAACATTAACAATAAAAAATAATTATACACATTTAGAAAGCGAAGATAAGTTGTTCAGTCGATTTAAAAATTCAATGTTTTTCATACTAAGCAATGATGATTCGTTGTTATTAAAGACATTAATCTCACTCATTGCGTTCTTAGATTCTTCTTCTATAACGTGATTGTAATATTCTAATGTCATTTTTAATGAAGAGTGTCCCATCCAATTTTGCAGTATTTTAGGGTTTAGACCAAGTCTAAACATTCTTTTTGCCATGATAGTACATCCTGTATGTCGTAGTACATGACATGCCAAATGAGGAATCTGAAGATCGTTATTGGAATTATAATCAGATGTTAGTCTTTTAAGTACAATACCCAAATTCGTTGGTTGTTGAGGGGTTCCTCTGTTTGTTACAAAAACAAAATCATGATAACCGTCTATGGAAACATTGGAATGTATTCCACGAGCACGCTGAATACCTTTTTGCGTCACAAAAGCTTGATAAGCCTCATCAGTTAATGGAATTGTTCTAATTCCTTTTTTTGATTTAGGTGGGCAAATATATAAGACGCTTTTACCATTCTCATTTTTCCGTTGTATCTGATGATCTATTTTTATAATTTTACGTTCTAAATCAACATCGTTCCATGTTAATCCACATAATTCTCCTGCACGGATCATAGTTTCTGTAAATATAACTACTAATGGATGCCACTTATAATAAATTGGATGATCCTTCATATATTTACCCAATTCTTCTAATTGCTGAGATGATAAAATAACTTTTTCTTCTACATCACTAGGAAAATCTTTTAGAACGTCTTTCGTTGGATTAAAACGGATCATCTGGTCTTCAAGTGCTAAATCAAATGCTTGATGCAGTACCTTGTGAACGCTTGTATGAATGGAAGAGTTTTTAAGAGTTTTAGATAACTCAGCATAAAATAAAAGAATATCTTTTTTCTTTACGTCTTTTATTTTCTTTGAAGCCAACCAGCTATCTTTTATATGTGCATTGTAAGTTCTCTCATCTGATGTCAATGTATTAATAGCAAGTTTATTGATATTTTTATGAATTTCTAAATTCAGTCTTACTAATTGATCAACAGTATAGTTTGTAGATAATTTGATATTATCTAATTTATCTCGTTCAATTTTAGAAGCTTTCTCTCTTAGTTCAGACAATGTTTTTGCATAAACACTCTTCCGATTTTTACACTCATCCATGTAACGATACATATAAGTACCGTCTTTTCTTTCACTTTCTCCTTTTCTTAATACTCTGCCTCTACTATCCTTTCTACTTTGTTTTTTCGTTTTTGCCATAGTTTCTCCTTTAATAAAGGAGTTTTAATACTATATATTGATTATAACACATACTAAAACTCCTTACAATTTAAGGTTTACAGATATCTTTTGTTTTCAAGATATTGTTCGAATTGTTTACGTTTAATTAAACGTCTTGTTCCAATTTCAAGCACGAAATTTACAGTTGGATTATCTGCTAATTCCCGTAATTTTGCAGCTCCTATGTGAAAATAAACAGAAGCCTCATCAATAGTTAAGTTGGCTCGCTCCCAAATTGGAATCTGTGGTTTTTCTTTTTTCTTCATATGCGATAATCTCCAATCATTAAATAAGGATTTAATCTACTTTATTCTGCCCTTCGATATGCTCTACAAGTTCTTTGAAATATGGCACATTGTCTAACATCCACTGGCAGAAGATTCTCCAATCCTTTACTGGATGTGTCTTTCGTGAAAAATACATATTTAAAAGCACTTCATAAGTAAGAGAAAGATTTGCTGTGATATTATATCCCATAGGCAGCATTTCAAGAATTGCATTCCAAATATTTTTATCCTTCGTTGCATTGTACTCATCTTTAAGTTCATTTAGTAACTGAATAGTATTTTCTGTATGTTGTTTAACTTTGTAGCCAAGCATATTTTCAACGTCTGAAATATTACTTTCATCATGGCTTGATAATGAGAATTTCTCAATTACAACATCAATACCTTCATGAGAAAAACTATCTAAGTCAAATTCTTTTTTATGAATTGTATGCATTTTAGAACAACTACATCTTGTTGTCCCAACTTTATATGTATCTGCTTGTGCCCACCATGTATGATGAGATGTAATTCGTAATCCAACTGGCAGTGACCGTAAGGCTTTTCTGTGATCCTTTCCTGCTCTTGCAAGTCTTTTAAATAAACCTAAATCCTTCTCTCCAATACAAAAACATGGATGCCAGATTTCTACGTTTCTTTCTTTATCATATTCTGTTGTGTGTCCAATGTGGCTATCGCTTAAGTGCCAACTATCATATGCGTTTCTAGCTCCTTCAATAGCAAACATCCACTGCTCTGGACTTGGGAATACTGGGTGTTCAATCTTAATCATATATAAATCCTCCTATTTTAAATATGAAGAGAATACTAATTTCTCTTTATCTTTATCATCAACTGTTACATATCCGTGTACATTAGGCGGATGCCCTGACCAACTGATGTAGATTTTATAGTAATATCTCGTACAATCAACATATTTACGTGTCACAATACAGACATATCCTTTATTCATGAAGTCTTCTAATACTGCAATACAAGAATCAAGTGACTTGTCAGTATCGCAAGACATTGATTGTGTCTTACGGTATGTTTCTGTTCTACCATTCATCTGTGCAGTTTCCCATATATCATTTACTAAGTCGTCATATAAGTCATCAAATATTTTACTTAATTGTGCATTAGACTGCTGCTGTGAATACTCTTTCATATCCACAGCATTGATTAATCCTTTTGTTTGTGCAAAATAATTCATTTATTTACCTGTACTTCCAATTCCGCCAGTTCTTTCCTCAGTAACTTCTTCTCTATCAGCAACCCCATAGAGAGTAAATACACCTTGACAAAACGCTTCTCCTTTTTTAATTTTTAATGTATTTGGACTACAATTCTTAATTTTTACAAAGATATGACCTTCGTTATCTGCAAAATAATAATCTTCATCAATAACGCCCGTTCCATTGCCAATCCATGCATCAGCTTTAATGCCAAGGCTACTTCTAATAAAAATAAACAATGTCCATCCTCTGAGGATCTTACATCTCATTCCTGTTGGAATAATGATTGCATCTCCTGATCTTACAACAAAATCCGCTGGTGCAATAAAGTCATGTCCTGCTGATCCCTTTGTTGCTCTGGCAGGATATTTTAAACTACCATAAATTGATTCTTCTGGATATTTGTGAAATTTCTCTTCCCAGTCCTGTATGAACTGGTCAAACGATACTTTCTCAAACTCTGCAACTTTCATTAATCCGCTTTCTGTTAATAATCCCATATATGTATTTCCTTTCCATTTTCTTTGTGCAATTTTCACAAAATTCAATATTTCGTTATCATGTTATGTAAACTATCGTTTACAAAGCATCAGAGGTAATCCGACTTCGTTATAATAAGAATCCTCAAAAGTCATTTCTGGTTCGTCTTTGTACTGTTCTTTTAATTTTTCAACCAACAGATCTTTCTGTTTTTTCACTTCATCTTCAGTGCCATGCACAATTAAAGTCACATTGCCGTCATATACACCGTCATTAAATGTTTCAACTTCAATCATGTATAACTGACGATCTGTGTTAAGACTTGACTTTTTAGCTGCCAGATATAGATAATCTTTTGGCAATTTATATTTCTTGAGTAGCTTGTCCACATCTTTAATGAAATCAAGTTTGTGTTTCACTTCTTTAATCTGCTTCTCTAAGTCTGTGTTTCCTACGTTTCTTTTATCGTTTTCAGTCATCATTACATTATTTGTACTCATAGTAAATTCTCCTTGCGTAGTTCATTTTCTGTGTATCGGCAATATTCATCCCATAATCCTTTAGCATGAATATAATTTTTGCCTTTCAATCCCATCTTCTTCTGTTCTGCTTTCAAGTCTTGGAATGTAAACTTGCGTGAGCATATCTTTTCTTTTAAGAATCTAGTTGCAATCTGCCCTACCTTATACATGTCCTCACGCTTCAAATTTGCAGTTAATTTCTTGTAGGTACTCAATTCATCATCTGGAATCTTATAAGGCGTTTTTGGTAAGTTTTTCGTTGAAAAAGGCGAGATGTATTTGTAAGTTCCATCATCACGAATTCTACTCTTCTGCGCCTTCAGTAACTCGGCAACCGTGTCCAGATATTTTACATCGAATCTAAATAGCACTTCTTTATCAGTTTCTTCTATACAATAGGGAATATCTTTGTCTATCTCTCGAATTGCCTTTATAACATTACGCCCTCTTATTAATGAGGGAATGTAAGCTACAAGGGTATATTCGCCTCTATGCTTGCCTTTTCCGTAGTAATATATCTGATTACCAAATGAGCATTTTATGTACAAATCATCAAAGCTAGGATCTATTAATCCTGCATCAGTTCTAGGAAAATCATTAGTATCCATGTTATATGCTGCTACAACACGATACTTTCCAAAATATTCTTTACGCTGTAAGAAATTAGCCGTAGTAATTCACTCCTTATTTAGTTGATTTTGATTTAGTTGTCTTAGGTGTAATACCTGTTGGCGGTGCATCATTTGTATTTTTGTATACATCACGCACCATCTTCTGAATTGTTCGCAGACTCAAGCCATATGAGAGCTGCAACTCAATAACCGCTTTGGAAAGTTCTTCCATTACTCTTCGTCCTCCTCGCCTGTAATAATGTCATCATTATCTTCATCAGACTTATCGTCTAATTCATCGATCTCATCATCAATTTCTTCTCGTTCCTGTTCGAGAAATTTAATCTTTTCTTCATTGTCATCAATCAATTCCTGAAGCCTAGCAATGTCAAGTTTGCGGATAAGGAATCCGCCTGCTACCATAGCGCCAAGAAATGCGCCAATAGCAACAGTTCCAAAATTGCAAAGCATAAACTGCCATAAGTGTAATTCAATCATCTGTATTCTCCTCTTCATCATCTGGATAATTTTGAATTTCAAACTCTTCCTCTAACTCAAACTGCCCAGAATCGTAATAACACGGATTGTTTAACTGAGCATCTGGGTTAGGTGGGTTATATTTAGGATTCATCGTCACATCCTCGATTTTCAAGGATCTCTGTGCGAATATCTCTGTCTTTTCTTTTTGATGCTACTAAATCAGCAATATGCATATCCCATAAGTTATGATATTTTTTTGATCCAAAGCGTTTTGCCCATTTTGTTTCTGTTTTAGTATTGTTAGGTTTCCACTGGAACGGTAACATGTGATAGTTAATATAGAAAGCAATGTCTCCTATATTGTGATTTACAAATAAAGAATACTGATTTGCAACCTCATAAACTAACATCATATATGCCCCAATATTTTCGTGTCCGTAATAGTGCGCCACACCATCTTCATCGAATGTCTGAGTATATAATTTACCCATATCATGATATTTTGTAGCCACTAACACTGAATAATCGTTATGAATCTTTTTTGAAAAATCATAGGCATCTGTCATATGTTTTCCAAGAGATTCCATATGATACGGATTCTTCTGGTCAAAATCGTTATACTCTTCTGGAACCCATGTCTTTTCAAGTCTATAGTTATACTTGTCTTTATTGTGAATATGATTAACAAATTTAATTTCATCCCATCCTTCTTCAAGGAATGGAATCTGGAATTTTCTTGCTTGTTTGTCAATTACATATCCTGGAACTGGATGTTCTCTGTCAATGTTATCTTTTTTACATTCACCAATTGGTTTTACGATGACCACACAAACCTTCTCGCAATCAATACCTTTAATTACGTTGAGAATAGATCGTCTTGACTTCATAGTAATATTCGTTGCTTCAGCTACAACGTCAATACCATTTTTAAGATATTTAACGATTAGACTATGAAATGTCTGAAATACTTCTTTATTTTTGGACTGATCTTCTACTCTTCCGCATATATTAGCCCTAATACCATCTGTTGATATGGTGATAACTTCATTGCCACTGTCTTGTGAAACAGTGTTTATGTATTGTGATTTGCCTGATGCGGATAAACCACATAATAGTGTAAGTCTTGGTTTTCTTTCGCTCATGATTCTCCTTTCGTATAATTAAAGTCAAATTTTATTTCTTGTATTCAAGTGTCATTTTGTGATGTTCGCTAAAACAAATTGTTTGATACCTTAATGCTCCAATCCTACTAATGTATGATCCTTCATATGGCTTGTCTACGGTTTGCTCCATACTAACTTTGTTATGACCTGCATTTGAAAGGAACGTATTGACCTGAGCATTTCTTTTAGTACATGCACCACACAAACATAACTGTTTGATTTCTATAGAATTTGGTTTATTAGAGCAGAATCTACTAAAATACCCATTTGTTTCTACGAATGGCAAGACAACATCATAATGTTCATCGGTACATTCGCAGCCGCAGAAGTCACAATAATATTCTTCAACTTCTTTCACTTCTGTTCTCTTCATTAGCACCCTCCACATTACACACTCCAATTTTATTTAACTGTGTAAAAATATCTTCATACACTTCGTGATTCACTACTTCCATAATATCTTTGACCATTTTATTTATTTGAATAACATTTCCACTAAATGAATTCCCTGTAGCTTTGATTTCATATCGATAAAGATTTGGGCTAACTGGTTTAACGATAAAATAATTATCAAATACAGATCCTTTTGGGACTAATGTATAATCACCAGACCAAAAACCATTATCAATATACACGTCTTCACTTGCGCTTTTTAAACGGCAGTCCCGATAATTCTTGCCTTTAATATAACTTTTAAGCTTTTCTAAATCTTCCAATTTAACGCATCGATATCTACCAGTCTCTTCGTCTCGCACTTTCCCATATTTCTTCACACGAAGAGTTACACCATCTGTAACTCTGTAAACATCTTCGTATTCCGATTTAATAATCTCTTCCATATTTCTCCTTTCTGTGCTATAATAAATTTGCACATGAATCAAAAGTTATTTGAGAACGATGTAATTTTGTATACGAGATACCACTTTTAACTGAGGTGGTATCTTTTTTGTATACAAAACATTTATTTTATGAATCCTGTTTTACTGGAATCCATTCAGTAATTGTGATTGTATGTTCTTTCACTTCATACGGTTGTTTAGGATACCAATTACTTCCATCGTTATAGTCCCAATATTCGATTGCATAATATTTATATCTTAAGCACACAATCGTTCTGATTTTTGAATAAACATCATAAGAACAGACAGTTTCCTGATCTACAATTAATTTCCCAGTATTTACTAACTTCGCAAGGTCACCATTAGTGAGGGGTTTGTGGGAGGATAATTTATCAAACATAATGTCTTCAAAATTTTCTTCATAATAATCAGCATCATCCCATTTTGTTTTATCTGTGATCATTATTCTGTCTCCTTTTGTCAAATAATTATGATTGATCCATTTCTTTAACTTATCATTTGCATTCATGAGTCCACTCTCTCTACTAGTACATCTGATCTAAATGTACATACTGGACGAATGTTAAAAGACTCCGCACAATAACATTGTTTGACAACTCCACATGTATCAACAGCACAAATAGCTGAACGATTTTCTTCTGATACGGCAGTTAATAATACCCATTCAATATGACCTGGAAATTTTGTTGGGTACTCTAAGTATTCTCTGTATAGTCTATATTCGTCTAAAGTTAGTAAAGAAACTTTATCAATACTTATTTCATTCGCCATTGTTCCATCAAGTGCCATTAAATCACGTTCCATATACTGCAACACATCATGATGACAATTATCTTCAATTTCACATCCGATATATTGTAAATCGTGACGAAGACGACTAGGTTCCCATTTGTTACAATATGTGTCGAATGGCTTCGTATCACCCAAAAAATCTTTCATAATGCAAAAACAAGTTTGAGCATATTTAAACTGATTTAATACGATCCATTCATACCCTGCTACCTTAAAGGTATCACCAGCATTTAATGTTTGAAGCTCTATTTTTTCTGAGGTACAATCATTTTCTTCCGACTTCATCATATCTTTATCTTCAATTACTTTTACGACCGCCTTGGCAATGTCATAAATATCTTCTTTATCTAACGTCAAGTTTTCTCTCCTTTACAAATTCTCTGTATTTCTTTGTATACTCATAAGAATCTTTGAATACATTACAGATACCGTTATACATTCTTGGCTCAAATTGTTTTACAATATCAAATTCGTTTTGATAATCTTTACCAAATGGACACCCACAACAGCCTGTCCTTTTTAACCCATATCTGCTATAACAATCCGAGTGACTAATCTTAAAATATGCACAATATTCTGATTTGTCGCTATCCAAATACCAAAAGATTGGTCTGTATTGATCACACTGCCCGACTTTTTCATCAAAACAGCTTTTATATCTTGATGCCCTTACTCCGCCTTCGGCTTTCCGAACACCTATAATACTTAGATCGTATCCATTGTCTTTTATTGCTTTATGAGATACATCTTTCTTAGCATAGTTGCAACACTTCCCAGAAATCTTAAATTGCGGTGGGTTCTGGACTATAAATTCTTTTAAAAATCTGTTATAGTTAATGTTAAAACTACTCAATCTTTTGCCATTATTTAACGTACCGTGTGAATCACACCACCACATAAGAGCAGATTTGCACTTCGGATACTTCTGATATAAATCATCAAATGGTTTGTCTTCCCATTGGAATCCGTGGCTTTGCAATCTATACATCATTTCGCTTACATACTTGGACATGAATGGTTGCCCATAAATCTTACATGATAATGGAATTGCTTTGATTGCTTTCTGTCGGACAATCTCAATACCATATTTGCTTTCAAGATATTTCAGATGATCTTTAGTTGCTTGATATTCTAAACCAGTATCAAACCACATGTAATCAACCTTGTTATGTACGTCACATTTCCAGATAATGTCTAACATTACATCACTGTCAGCTCCACCAGAAATTGAGCATAAAATCTTTTTATAATCAGTTCTGTTTATAATTGTCCATGCCCGAATCATGTTGTCACAAATTGTCTTGTTTGCAGGGCATGTATCTAATAATTCATCAATATTCTTAGGTTTCTTAACCAAATGTACTTCCTCACGAAAATTTATTTCGTTTTCCGTGAGGTAAAGCCATACTTGGTGAGTGTCTTTTTACATCACTATCACATTACTTTTTCGATACAATCTAACCAACGATCCGTTGAATCATATCTTCGTGAAAACCTTTATGTTCTAAAGGTAATTAGCACAGATGGTTGAAGCCTAACCAATCGGCAGCACAGCGTCTCCGATATATTTCATATCTAAGATTTTGCAATCTTTCATTGGATGATCTGGATTCTCATTGTTATAATCTCTTACAAACATATCGAGCCAAAAATCAGAATACTCGTTATCATCTTTTGAGTTGAATACCGCATATCTGTATGCATTTTTATAGTTTCCTTTTGCTGTAAAATATGCTAGTTTGATTTGATATACTGGCAATTCTATTCTTGTTTTGATAAAGTTCTTTGGATGTGTATCACGTAGTTTAGATCGTAATTCTTCATCAAAAATTTCAACTGTATCAATTCCTGTTCTGATACCACATTCACCAAAAAATCGGTTAGGATGCACTGCTTTTCACCACCTTTCTGTTGTTTGACTTTACAATATAATTTCATGACCACACTGTGGGCAGAAAATATATTTCTTAAATCCTACGCGATATCTTATACCATCATATTTGATATCAGATATGTCGAATCTTAACGTGGCACCACATCCATCACATTCAACTTTTTGTTTAGTGCCTTCTTTTAAAATCTTAATCATCTTTCTCTACCTCAAATCATTTTCATCTACTTCAACTGCTATTAGATGTTTGCACTGTGGGCAAATGATATAGTTTGGTGGTGTAGCACTTAAAAGTATTAAATTAAATGATCTCACTCCTCCGCTTCTTATATCATCTTTCTCATAACTCAATTCCGCACCACAATTTTCGCAAGTGCATTGTTTTCGTGTTCCTCTTTCTAAAATTTCAATCATTTACCAATCTCTCCCCATCGTGGTGTAACAGAAAATAAGCTAAAACTTGGGCAATTGTCATCATATGTAATAGAAGAAATTGTCCATCCTTTGATCAACTCTTCAGCGTAATCAAGATCATCTCCTTCATAATATAATCTGTCATACTCGTATACTGCGTTGTCACTATTCAACCAATTAATGATAATCTCTATCAACATATTGAAAGATGGTTTCATAATATCTCCAGACAATACAATATCCCACTGTTTCATATGTTCTTCATCTAAAGCATCATCATCTCTGTTTTTTGTCGGTATCCATCCAAAGTATAACTTTCCGTCTACTTCTTTAATTCCACGTAATTTATCTGCTGTTTCTCCATAAATATCAACAATGAATCTCAATGTCTTTTCCAACGTCCCATTAAATGTATCTTTTAGACTTCCTGATACCATGAAAGGTTTATCGTTCGTGAACATACGCTTACCACCCCTTTCGCAAATTAAATATTTCTTTTATGTCATGTGACTATAACTATTTCAAGGATGTAAAAAATTGCTTATTATATCTGGATCCGCCATACAAAGGCACAAGCAATTACGCTAAAAGTTGTATGGATTATGATCATTTTTATGATTTTTGTCACGACATTGCGCAAAATAATTTTGTTATTATTAGCGAATACGATATGCCAAGTGAAGAATTTAAATGCATTTGGCAAAAAGAACGCACAGTGTGTCAAGACGCTAATCGTACAAACGGGCAAAAGGCAACTGAAAAACTATTCATTCCAAATTTATGATTAGTTACATAAAAGAAATATTCTTTAATGAAATCGCTTGTTTTCGTAAATTAATCACTCTCTCATAATACATATTTCTTTTTCCAGTCTTAACTTGTCCGAACCCGCCATTGAAGTATTTCCCTCCAAAGCTTGCACAGTATCCAATCAAAGCAGTGTATTCTTTAGAATATTTATCTCCTCCTGCTTTGCGATTTTCTCTAACTTCAACATAATGTTCCTTCGAACAAATTTCTGGAGCAATTGGAATCGTTGGATTTTCTTGAACGTATTTCAGCAATGCAATCAATTCATCATTAATGTCTGCGCCAATTTTGTTTTTACATTGAATCTTATCAATAATATTGGCTCCGCCAACAAATGGCTCTATGTATGTTTCAATATTGTTATCATCAATATATTTCTGAATAATCGGTACAATATATTTTGCAATTCTATTTTTACTTCCTTGATATACTATTTTTCTTTACCAGAAAGCCCATATGGTTTACAGTAGCTACACTCTCATTTTCCTTTCTGGTTTATTATTTAATTAAAGTCATCAATTAGCAAATTCTCACAACTCCAAATTCGTATAATCCTACACCATCCTCAAGTGCAATAGTGTCATGTTCTGTCGTAGTAATAAATTCATTATCTATGCCAACAACTGGCGTATCATCTGAATATTTTTCTAACTCTTTTTTAAGCTGTCCAATTGTTATATAATTTGGTTCTTCCATTACAATCTCACGCCTACTTATCTGCTAATTCTTTTACTCTGTCGGTAAATGTAACCGCTGCCACATGTGTTCCCATATAAGCATCAAGGGATTCGCCAATTAAGTTATACCCTTCATCGACAAGAACATGATCATGATTCATTCCATGACAACGACCATTCTTGAATTCTTCTACTGTCATAGGCACTGGAATAATCAGATTAAGGTCTTTTGCTTTGTCTAATAACAGTTTTGTCTGCAATTTGTTCTGCACCATGATTGGATATTGTGTTGTTGCACTTGTGTAAAGCAACTGTGTTGTTTTGCCTGTTCCTCTGTCTTTCATAATCAGTGTTGTTGGTTTATTTGTTATCATAGTTTACAATTTCCTTCTATATAAAATATCTCTGAAGTTTATCTTTGAATCTTAGTGGACTATCAACAATGAGCTGTGAATACTGAAAGTGTCTTAAAAAATTCATAACAGTTCTAGCATCTGCACCGCTTAAAGGAATAAATTTTACATACTCTGGTCTCCCAGCAATACATACAACTGCCCACGAACGTTCTGAATCATGAAATCCAACGTCAACTGCTACATCTGTGATCTGGTTGTACATCTTCTTCATTTCTTCATTCTGCTGTGTTGAAATCTGACACTGATGAGCTGCATCATTACAATTGTTTTTGGCAAATCTTAATTCAATAGTGCTTTCATTAATTTCATTTTTTAAGGCATCAATATCTGGTTGTAGGATTTCTAGCAACCATTTTCTAATTTTCTCTTTTAATTTCTGGAACAATTAACTCTCCTTTTATATTTCACACGATCCATTTAATCCATATGGTTTATAACACAAACCACTGACCCAAGCCCAGTTATCGTCTTTGTATATGAGGAATTCAACTGTTTCAAAATCACAATAACTGTCACTATCTTTGTCTTCACGAACTGCATATACAGTGATTGGCTTCTTAGGTGTTGGAGACCTGCCAATTTCTTGTATTTTAAACATCTGAATCACCTCTAAATATCTCTTCTGGCATAGTAAATGATGGATTATTATTTACAAACTCCATATAATATTGATCTAATGCATATTCATTTTCTTCGCTTTCATTATCATAGAAACAAAATAGTCCCAAACGTATAGCTTCAAGATGGAATAAAAATTCTTCTTTCGAAAATTCCCCTCGACACACCCTTTGTTGTAATTCATTTCTTATAATAGGCAGACGATTTTGACGAATGCCTCTGCTTTTGCTTAATTCACATTGCTTGTATACAAAACATAAATGCATCGAATTCATATTTTTGATATATCTCATTACACCATTTATATCTGTCCACACATTGTTGTCCCATACCCCTTTTCGTTCCATGTAATCATCAAACATCTAAATCCTTTCTAATTCCACTCAAAATCCATTCAATTACTGGCTCTGTCCACCCATTGCCCATCAGACTACATCGTTTTGAATAACTTAAATTTCTATTGCCAATTTTAATATTTGTGTAATTATCAGGTAGTCCTTGTAATCTCTCATACTCAATTGCCGTTAATTTTCTTGGCGCACCATGATCCAAAACTTTCTTTTCTTGATATCCACCATTTATACAAGTCAGTGTGCAACATTTGAACTCTGGGTTGTATATTCTGCGATTCATTTCGAAAGTATTGACTTTTAGTTCGCCACAGACACGTTTGTCCATATCTAATATTTCAAATGGTTTGTTATAAAAATACTTTTGTGGTACATCCGACTCCATAATATCCTTCAGTACCAATGAATTTTGCCTTGTTGGCAACGAATTAAGTGGAATATTTGTCCAATAATACCTTTCTCTTGACTGAGCACTGAATAATGCCGAATCAATCAAGATCGGATCAACACCAATGCATTCAGTCATTTCTTGCAAATCATCATCTTGTGACGGAATCACATTTTCAAACATAAACCATTTAGGTTTTATAATCTTTAATGCCTCAACAGCTTTATAGAAAATCCCAGATTTCCCATTCAATCCAGCATTTACGCTTTTATCTTCAATTCGTACTCTTGATAGACTCTGACAGCATGTACCTGCTAGAATCAGATCAAATCCTTCAAACTGCATAAAATCTGCTTTATACAAATCCCCATGATATATAATAAATGGAAAATGATACGATGAAACCGCAATGGCTTCTGGTAGAATTTCATATGTATGATATTCTTCAATTGGAATATCAAGTTGCTGTAAAGCATATAATCCTGTTTCTACACCGCCACATAAACTCAAAACTCTTAAACCTCTTGAAGTTTTGTTTTTATCTACGTTTCAATTTCTGTAGGTAAAACAATACAAAAAACAAATACATAAGAAAGGTTTTATCAAGTAATCCTAGGTAAAACGCAGTGCGCTGCCTTGTAAATACAAGGTTTAAATGACAGAAAATAAAAACAAAATTTTAAAGTCATCATATGGAAGAAATAAGACATGTCTAATCTATAGATATTTCTCCTCGAATAGTCATCAGAAATGTAACTAGAAATGTTACATTATTATATATTTATTAGTATTACGGCAACTCCTAAAACAAAGAATCCCATTAAGTATGCCAATACTGCTGATTTAAACCAGAAAGAGATGTGCTTGTCAATCTCTTTCTCATGTTTGAAGAATAAAATATTACATATAGTAGCTGAAATGACACACCAGCCAATCAGTATCCATTCAATTATGCTCAGTACCATAATTATTACTTTGAATATACCTCTACACCAACCTTCCTTAATATTTAATCAAAAATAAAAATCCAATTGAAATATACATGAAACTCAAATACCAAGGCTGCTCTTGTGGAAATACACTATACAATGGCTCGATAAATTTGTTTTTTACACTTAATACAATTGCAATGATTAGATACACTGCAAAGCCTACAAGCCCAATTGCTCCAAGCGTCAATGCCAACTTTTCACAAATATTGCAGATCAATGTCATCTGCATGATTTTTCTCCTACTCTTTTAAATCTGTATTTCTGTTCCACATCAGGGTATTTCTCGTGATCAACTTCACTCAGAAACATTTCTACTGGTCTAGCGTAAATATTGAAATCACCATACATTGCCTGATAAATTACCAGTTTCTCATTTGTTTCTGTATGTGTTGCAAGGTCAATTACTCTGTAGAAATGTCCTTTGAAATGTTTGCAAATATCGTCTTTCTTTGGTAAATCTCTGTTATTCATGAATATCTCCTTTCTAAAGTGTCTCCCACCATAGATCGTGTACTTTCTTATAGCCACCTCGACTTGACACATCTAATACTCTGCGAACTTTCTTGTTAGACAGTCTCTTATGAAATCTGTAATCATCCCAATTGCTGATATATAACCTTTTATAATAAGGTTTCTTACGAGGTATTTCATAGAATCCACAATAATACTTGTCTACATATTGCACAGGTTCAGGATACCCACCGATATTTTTAAGTCTCGCTAACCTTTGATGATAACTCTTCCTACGATTTCTTTTCTTTAACATTGTCTTACGATTCTGCTGAAATTTTGTAGGAACATATTGTAAAAAGTCCGTATCCTGTGGACAATCTTTTGATTTTGGCATAATTAGCACACTCCTTTCTATAGTGGAATAAAAGTGGAATTTTATTACTATATTTAATGTGAAAAATCCCTTATATTTTAACGATTTTCTTATGTCTATTTTAATAATTTTGACAAAAGCGTTTTATTTCACTCGCTCTCATCGTGTCTTTCTGTTGTGGACAGATTATTGGAAGTGTCTTTCCATAAAACTACCACATTTCGCTCTAATGATTTTTGCACATCAATCACTCTTTGATTTGTCGATCCTGCCCACGGATATGACATATCTTTCAATTCGTCTACATACTGTCCATCCACAAGGACATCTATATAAGGAAGAATCTCAAGTCGGCAATCGTACATAAGATGGTTTGTTCTACTTCTGCGAGAATACTCAGCCAAGTCTAAACCGATGTCTTCTGCCTTATTTCCTGTATATAACCAGATTTTTTTGTCTGGTATAAACTCTTTGACAAATTTGCATATTGCAGAAACACCATCTCTATTTTCTTTTGCTAAAGGCTCACCGCCAAGAATACTTAACCTTGTATATTGGGGCTTTGATAACTGATGCAATAGTTCCTCAATTTCTTTAAAAGTTAATTTATTGCCGCCATTAAAATCCCACGTTTCTTTATTAAAACAATTCTTACAATGGAAGTGGCATCCTTGAACGAAGAGGGCTACGCCAAGCCCTTCTCCGTTGCTAATGTCCATTTTTCTTATTGAAGCGTATCTCATCTATTCAGCTCCTTATCATCTAAGTGGTAAACTCGATCATGGATATCACCATATCTTCCTTGATTGCCTCCATTCTTAGAAGTCCCAATGTAACCACAGCATCTGAATGCAATATCCATAGTCGAACCATCTTCATTTCCACACTGAGGACATCTCCATTTCAAAATACCATCTTCGTCAACTAATGGAATATCGCCAGAGTATCCACATTTTTCACAATAGCAGCTCTTTGTATTGATTTCTGCATACATAATATGATCGTACATATATTTAATTACTTCCAATAAAGCACTCACATTATGTTCCATATTAGGAGTTTCAATATAACTTATTGCCCCTCCTGGACTGAGTTTCTGGAATTTTGATTCAATACGAAGTTTGTCAAATGCGTCAATTTCTTCAAATACTGGAATATGATAGCTGTTTGTAATGTAATTTCTGTCCTTCCCGTCAATTTTTTTAAACACATCATTACCAAATCGTTTCTTTAAACACTTGGCAAATTTATACGTTGTAGACTCTAAAGGCGTACCGTAAATACTGTAATCAATGTTTTCTTCATTCTTCCACTGCTCACATTTGTCATTCATTCGTTTCATGATTTCTAATCCAAATTTTTCACCAACTCCACCATCTGAATGAGAATGTCCAGTCATATATTTGACGCATTCATATAATCCTGCATAGCCTAATGAAATAGTTGAGTATCCATCAAATAATAATGGATCAATTACCTCATGCTTTTTCAGTCTGCTATATGCCCCATACTGCCAAAGAACAGGTGCTACATCTGACTTTGTTCCAAGGAGACGTTTATGTCTTTCTTTAAGTGCTTTATGACATAATTCTGTTCGTTCATCAAACAATGCCCAAAATTCATCCATATTCTTTTTAGAAGACAATGCGATATCTGGAAGAGATAATGTAACGACTCCTTGGTTAAATCTACCATAATATTTATGCTGCTTTGGGTCATAATTTTTTGCGTGTGCAATATTGCCAATCCCTTTGTCTGTAAAACGATCGGGTGTTAAGAACGACCTGCACCCCATGCAAGTATAGACGTCGCCTTTTAACTCTTTCATAACCTTTTCAGAGATGTAATCTGGAACCAATCTTTTCGCAGAACATTTTGCTGCTAATTTTGTCAGATACCAATATTCTGTAGATTCGTCACAATTATCATCTTCCAGGACATAAATTAATTTTGGAAATGCTGGTGCAACAAATACACCATCTTCATTTTTCACTCCTTCATCTCTTTGTCTAATCATCTCTTCAATCAATAAAGCCAAATCTTTTTTCTCTTGCGGTGTTTTAGCTTCATTCAGATACATAAAAATGGAAATAAATGGGGATTGTCCGTTAGTCGTCATAAGCGTGATCAGCTGATACTGTATAATCTGTATACCTTTTTTGACTTCTTCATACAATCTATTGGCTACAATTTTTTCAATATGCTGTTCTTTATATGGAATATCAATATGCGCCCATTCTAATTCAACTTCAGATCTAATTTTCTTTCTACTCACATCTACAAATGGTGCTAAATGTGCTAAAGAAATACTCTGTCCGCCATACTGAGAACTAGCCACTTGTGCAATGCCTTGAGTCGTAATATTGCAAGCAGTTGAAAATGAATGTGGCTTTTCAATTAATACTTCGCTAATTACTGTGCCATTCTGAAGCATGTCTTCAATATTTAATAATCCACAATTATGCATTTTCTGTAAAAAATAATCTCTGTCATGAAAATGAATGATACCTTCCTTATGTGCTTGAACAATTTCTGGTGGAAGTAAATAGCGTTCTGTTGCATCTTCGCTAACGATACCAGCAATATAATCTCTTTTTGTTGGATTTAATACAGAGTTTTTATTTGCATTTTCATCTTTAATTTCTTCGTTGGCATCCTCAATAAGCCCAAGAACTTCGCTGTCAATAGAGTCATAATTCTCTCTCTGGAACTCACGAACACTGCGATAACCTTCATAAGCTTTAGCAGTTAATTCCTGCCCTTTCTCAACAAGTTTCTTAAATACCATTGCTTCAATTGCAGAAATGTCAATTTCTTCTGGTAATTTACTGCAATCATTTTCGATTTCTCTTGCGATTTGTTTTGCAATATCTTCCTTAATTAACCCAGATCCATTTTTCATTGCTTTCATAATCGCTGTGTAAATTTTGGTCTTGTCGAAATCTACAACAGTACAATCTCTTTTAATTACTTTCAATAAAAGACCTCCAATAAATTATGTAATAATATCATCATCTATATGTAACGCACCCGTCTCCTGCTTTCTTGCAGTTCAACGTATATCGTGCATCGTTACCATCACCATCAATCTTTTCGGTTGATACGCTCTCAATCATCATTGTCTTACCTGTTTCTACATCCTTAACAAGTACCTCTTTTTCTATGTGTAGTTTAGAAACTAAATTCCTAAGCTGATTAATTGTTCTGATCAACTTCCTTTGTTGTCGCTCCTTCCGTGTCTCTAATCTGTCTTTTGAATCTCTCTAGCTCAGCCATAATATTCAGACAAGTCATAGACAAACTTCCTTCATTATTAATAACTGCATCGCATAAATCATAAGCTTCTTCAAAAGCAGATTCGTCTTTTTTCATTCTTTCATCAATTACATCACTTGTATCTCCACGATCTTTCATTCTCTGAATACGTGTAGAACTTGGTGTATCAATACATAATGCCAAGATATGTTTCTTATGATAATTTTCTTTTAACTGTTTTAATCCTGGAACATCAACTACATATACGTCTGCATCATCACACTGACTTTCTGTAGCACAGTACCAATTGCCAGTGTAATGATTCTCTGCAACCTTGCCTGTAATTCTTGAATACTGGGCTAGATTTACATATGTATGATCATCAAGCTTATCTGCTCGCTTCTCTCTAGTGGTATATGATCGTAGATATTTCAGACCATAAATGTCTTCCAGATACTTCGCTGAGACACTTTTGCCTGCTCCAGATCGCCCAACCAGAGCGATTAAAACATTACTTTTATCTCCTACCATCTCTATAAGTCCTTTTCTAATTTCTTGATTCTTCTGTTGATTTTTGTTACGATTTTGCCGTTATCTTTGCCTCTAGCGATTAAGACGGCTTTTCTATCCTTTAATAAATTTAACTGCTCTAATTTTGTCATATACTCATTTTCTCCTTATACTATATTTTAGTTTTATACATCATCAATCCATGAACGATGCCACCACATAGAAGGCGATCGCCATTAATACAATTGCTACAATTACTACTACTCCAATTGGTATTACAATATTTGCTATCATCCAAAACGCAAATGCAAATACACCAACAGATATGAATGTTGCAATAAACCAGACGATGGTCAGTACAATCATCGACAAGAAAAATTTTAAGATTTTCTTTATGATATTAAATCACCTACCTTATGGTATTTCGTTATAAATTTTACTCACATCATCCAACAACTCTTTTGGCAAATATCTTTCTAAAAGCTCATTCGAATTATCAAGTGTTTTCTTATAGAAATCTTCTGCGATACCACCGCCAATAGCAGCAATCGTATCTGTGTCACATGGCAAAGACAATACATTTCTTAAGAATGATTCATAATCTTCGCTCTCTAAGAAACATCTGATTGCCACAGGAACACTATCTTGAACTGTCGCAGACCAAACATAATTCTTTCTATAATCATCGAGTGGTCGATCAACACCATATGTATATTGACTGGATGGATAACTTTTTAATGCATATTGATAAATTTCTTCTTTTGATTTACCCCATAGCGCCATAAAAGAACAGCCTGTTACAATCGATGCACCTTTGTAAGATTCCACATGACGATGAGTTTTCTCACATGTCCATTGTGCTAAATCTATGTAATAACTCAATACGTCTGGACGATCAGCAAACCCATTAAAATACATTGTGATAGGCGAAATTCTCATGGCACATCCATTGCCAAAGCTTTCATTAACACGACTGCCATCATCGTGTAACCAGTCTTCGAACATTGCGCCATATCCCGTACCAGGATATTTCTTGCCATATTCTAAGTAGAACTCCCAAGGTTCTTTGTTATGCTTGTGTTCATCGTCATCATCTAACAACCACATACCTGTTGCAATACTGAGAACTGTATCATCTGTGTATTTACATTTATCTGTAAACAATTCACAGTTCTTCCAATCTAAATCGTGAGATCTGCGGAACTCATATTGAGAACCGCAAATATCTCCTAGAATCGCTCCAATCAAAGCCATTTAATCACCTACCTGTTAAAGATGTTTTCTAAAATTGTAAGAATTATTGCGATAATCCATTTTGTTTTCGTTGGAACAATTAGCGGATTTACCACAACAAAATGTAACAACCAAATAAACAAATTTACGATTGCAAAATTGACAGCAATTACAACCATTAATCCTAAGATTGTACCTAAGATTGTTCCTGCATGATATTTGTCTTCAACAAATAGTGAAGTTAATAATTTCTTCATTCGCATAATCTACTTTCCTTTCAATCCCATTTCCATATACAATTCATCTATTGCATTTCCTTTTCTCTGGAGGCAACTATAAATTTTCTCATCAATCGTATGTTTGCCTTGTAGAATAATATATGTGCATTTATTTTCTTGCCCAATTCTATGTATTCGATCTTGGCTCTGGCGATACTCTTCATAACTGAAACTTAACGAATAGTAAATATTGTAAGTACAATTTACAAATGTCAAACCTTTACCAAGAAGCTTTGGGTGCACAAATAATTTCTGAATTTTGCCAGCTTTGAATTTCCGAATAATATCATCACGATCTTTATTCTTAGATGTGAGGGCAACACCATTATACTTTTCAGCCAGACGTTCAATCTCATGCTGGAATTGACACCATATAATAATCGGCTTATCTCCAATTTCTTCAAATGATTGCTCTAAAACCTTGTCTTTGTTCGTTTCAAAATCATCAATACTACCTTCTTTATTGATAACAAAACCACTGACAATTTCTCGCAACTTCATAAGCTTTGCAGTAAATTCAAATTTAGACCATTCATTGATATTGTCCTTGATGTTTTTAACCATATTGTTATAATGTCGTTTTTGTTCGCTGCCAAGATCAAACTCTTTAATTTGAAATACTTTAGGTGGAAGGTCTACGCAATCTTCTTTTTTCAAGAATACAGACTTCTCTCTCAAACGATTAAAATATGCTTCTTTATTCTCCTGTGTCTGATACCATCTATGAGGATTCTGCATATCCTGTGTAAAATAGTGAGCTTGGAATCCAAAAAAATTATTACCAAATACATCTGCGTCAACAAATTTCATCTGTGGGAATATCTCTGAATTATGGTTTGGTGTTGGTGTTCCGCTTAAAACGAATCTATGAGGAATCACATCAATCAATTGCAATAGTTCATTCGTAATCTGAGCACCCATGTTCTTCATTACTTGGCTTTCATCAACGATAACGCATTGAAAATCCATTGCTAAAATCTTCTTTTTCAAAATCTTAAAGCTCTCATAATTCATCACATAAACATCTGAGTCAATATCCATTGCATCAAATCTCTTTTTACTTGACGTAGCCCAACAATTCGTAATTTCTAATTCTGGATAGAATTTCTTACAATCATCAACCCATGCAGTTTCAATAACTGATAGAGGACAAAGAATCAATGTTTTCCCGTAATGTTTTGCGATTTCAAGACCCATCAATGTCTTTCCTGTACCAGTATCAGCAAAAATACCATAACTGCCTTCATTCAATGCTTTATTCACAATATCTTTTTGATATTTCCTCAGATGTGGAGAAAGTTCGTAATGAACAATCTCCTTCTTTGGAACTTCAATATTGGTATCAATTAGACCATATTGCTGTAGTTTAGTGATCGCAGAATCAGGGAATTCCCACTTTCCTGCTCTAAATTTTCGTCCTTCAATCGTTCTAATATATGGAATTTTCTCTACTGGGACTTCTAAAGCTACCAATTACTCACCTACTTCTGCTTTTGCAGCATCTTTAAGTTTTTTAATTTCTGATTTTTTCATACCTAAAACATTTAACTGCGCCTCTAATTCTTTAATTTCTGTACGAATATCTTTCTTTTTCTTTGTTAAAACTTTCTTTTCTTCTTTGGCTGCTTTTGCTTTAGCACTCTGTTCTTTACCAATCAGCAACTGCTCATTAAAACGATCTTTCATTGCTTCAATAGAATCATCTGTTTCAAACATTGAATCATCCCATAGGTCAAAGCGTTTTTCATTTGCTAAATCATAGAATTCTTTATTAAGTTCAATACCAATTGCATTTCTACTATTTTCAATGGCAACTTTGTTAACAGTTCCTGCGCCAGCAAATGGATCTAAAATTGTATCACCTGGGCAAGACCAAAGTTTAATACAGCGTTTAACTAATTCTTCAGCGAACGGGGTTGTATGTCCGATACCTGAATTACTGATGTTCCATACACCATCTGCCCAATCAGCCCATTCTGCCAATGTAATATCGGATGCTTTGATTAATTCACAATCTCCTGCTTTCTTATACACGTAAACAAATCCAACATTAGCTGCAAGAATTGTATCTCTTGCTTTCATGTTTCTGTAATACAGATTTCCCTGCGCTAACATGGCTCTCTGTGCAGAATATTTTCTCCAAAATGCTTTTGTCCAAAGTGAAAAATTATTATCTAAGAAAATCTGATTAATGGAACCAGTTAAGCTTTCCTGACCCATTTTGTTGTCTCTTCCAATGGTGTAATTGTAATCTTCAAACTGCATAATGAATTTGCCACCTGGCTTTAAAACTCTTTCACATTCTGCGATGACAAGCCCTAACAAATAATAATATTCTTCATAGCTTTCACAGTTTGATAAATCGCTTGGATCATTGCTATAAACTCTAAGATTATGATATGGCGGAGATGTAATTACCATATCTACAGTCTCTGCATCCATCTTCTTTAATTCTTTTAAACAATCACCATTAATCCAGTTATTAAATAATTTCATATGTAACTCCTTAATATATTTTTTCATCAAAGATTAATTTTATCTATTCTACGATCATCCAGTCTTCAGCCAACACATCTGTCTGACTTGCGAGCCAAGGAACTACATTCCCCTGTGCTGTTTTCATTGCAATATAAGCACCATATTCGACTAATCCATCTTTGTTTACAATGCTTTTAGCAATATCTGTGCATGGCGCATAAGCTCCTGCTGGAACATAATATAAAAACATACCTTTCCCATTCCAACCTTTTCTTGCTACTTTTCTTTCATCTTTCATTGCATCAATTGCTGTTCCAAAATCCATAATAAATTCTCCTTTACTCTTCTGTGTGACATGTATTTGTTAGTTTCTTATACACATCTTCATATAATTCCTGCTTATCGCCATTGTATGTATACTCTGCGTAGATACCATCACCGCTTACTGTCGTAGATGCTAAACATTTGTAGTTCTGCAAAGTCTTACAACTCCATACGATAAATACATTACTAAGATCAATTTTCATTGCCAAATGATTTTCTTCGCAATGTTTGTTATACCAATCAACTAATTTTCGTTTACATACACTCTGAAAGTGATCCATTCCTGTAACAATCATCTTATTTCTCCTTTACTTGCTCTCTGTAACTTTAAATGGAACAATTGATTCTGGAATATAGTTAACTTCATATTTATATTTGTTAACTTTAGCCCCACCTAAATCTTCGATTACATACATACTATCTCGGTTCATGTGGACAATATGTTTCTTATATGAGCCATCTGCTGTTTCGACAATAAGTTTTACTTTCTTACTGCCTTCATCTTCTAAAGAAAATGCCCCGACAATTTCAAACTCAACTTTATCTGTTCGTGTATTAATTACAGCAAATCGTCTTAAGACATTAAAATTGTCTGCTTCTTTGGATACATTAGTTGATACCTTATCGGCTTCGGTGCATCCTGTCACGATACCACCAATACCGAGACATCCAATTGCAGCAATAACCGCCATTCGTTTTTTAATGTTTAATTTCATATATTCAATTTTCTCCTTTTAAATCTTAGGGTGTTTAATCTCTTTTTGTTTTGACCAATCAATTTCTGAATGTTCTACACCTGTCTGTTGTTTGTAAAATTCATAATCTTCTGTCCAAAACTCTGCATCTTGATCTTTAATGAAGTATCTTTCGTCAAAAACTAAATCTAACTCATCTGGTGTAGTGAGATATTTTACTTTACAACGTCTACCGTATTTGTATGTTTCTCCGTTATAGCTGATTGAACACGGTTCCCAGATGCGATATTCTACATAATTGTCTTTTACAACAAACCTTTCGATTTTGCTTTCTGGGATTCCAAGTCTAACAAAACATTCGTAAATAGTTAATTTATTCATTCATATCACCATTCAGAAGCTCAATCAATCTATCTTCATCAATGATCGGAATGCCTAACTGTTGTGCCTTTTTATTCTTACTGCTTGTAGAATTCACATCATTGTTCACAAGATAATTAGTATTCTTTGATACAGACCCTGCAACCTTGCCACCTCTGGACTCAATTTCATCCTTGATCGCATTACGATTGGCAAACTTGTTTACTTTACCAGTCACAACAAAAGTCATTCCTGTAAGATCAACAGCAAATTCTTTCTTGCTTTCTGGCATCTCAAATTCAAGTTCTTCGGCTAGTTTCTCGACCATTTCAAGGTTTTCTTTGAAATAATCATCCATTGACAATGAAGTATTGATACCAATACCATCAATATGTCCAAAATATTTTCTCTGTTTGATTCTTTTAATAAATACATCGTATGAATTTTCATTGTTCGATAGAGAAATCTTATCAATAAGCTTGCAAATATCTTTTGCCGTTGACTTCCCGACAAGCTCAATGCCAAGTGCTGTTACAAAATTAACCAGTTTACATCTGCGACTTTCCTCAATACTATTTAATAAGGAAGAAACACTTTTTGCACCAAATCCATCAAGGTTCTTCATTTCAGATTTATGCTCTGCTAAATTATAAATATCTGTATAATCTTTCACCCATCCAAGATCAATAAATCTTTTCAGTGTTGCCTCAGATAAACCTTGAATATTCATAGCATCTCTGGAAACAAAGTTCACAAACTTGCTTAACAATTTCGCTTTGCAGTCAGGATTCATGCATTTTAAAACTTTGCTACCATTTTCATTGATGATTTTTGCTTCGCCACCGCAGGTTGGACAAGTATCTGGAATCTTGAATGTATTGCTTCTTGTCAGATTATCGTGTACTTTTGGAATCACCATATTACTACGATAAACCTGAATCGTATCACCTGCACCAAGTTCCAACCCTTCAATGTAACTTACATTATGTAATGTAGCTCTTGTGGTTTCTGCGCCATCAAGATCAACTGGATCGAATACTGCAACTGGATTAATCAACCCTGTACGAGATGTATTCCATTCAATATCTCTGATTGTTGTTTTGTAGAGGTCATCTTTATATTTGTAGGCGATCAACGATAATGGATGATGCCCCGTCATTCCTAACGATTTACCATATTGATAATCGTTGTAGGAAATAATTAAACCATCAACAGGATATTTGTATTTTTCTGGCTGAAATGTTGCCATATACTCTTCAACATTATCTCGGTTAACGACCTGATGCTCTACTACATCAAACCCTTGTTCTGCAAGATATTTAAAGCTATCTGCAATGCTTGGCATTTCTGATTCAGGTGTGTCTCCAAGTTTGACTAATTCAAATACTTTGTAAGCCAACTTCCTGTCTTTTGCCACATTAGAGTCTAACTGTCTAACAGTACCTGCTGCTAAATTTCTTGCATTTTTGTATTTGCCATGTAATTTTTCATTAATCTTAGCAAAATCATCATATCCAATAACTGCTTCACCACGAATTTCAAGATAACGCTTTTCAGGGATTGACTGTGGAACATTTCGTACCATTTTCATCGTGTGAGTGACATCCTCACCGATTTCGCCATTTCCCCTTGTAATTGCTTGTTTTAAGCGTCCATTTTCGTATCTGAGAACAATACTGAGACCATCTTCTTTCCACGATAAAACACCAATTTTATCCGCAAGAAATTTTTTGACCTCATTGACATCCTTCGTCTTCTGAGCTGATAACATTGGGCGTGTATGCTTTACTTTAGCCAGAGAATCAATTATAAATCCTTGAACGTGGTGGATGGGCGAATTATTCAAAACAACGCCAGAATCTCTCTCAAGTCGTTCTAAAGCAGCGCATAAATCGTCAAATTCTTTATCTGAAATGATCGGATTATCCTCTGCATAGTACGCATATGAAGCATCATTGATTCTGTCAATCAAGACATTCATTTCTTTCACATATTCAGTTTTCATAATTTTTTGATTTTCCTTTTCTTGTTTATATTGTTTAGTTGATTATTTTAATTTGTGTTTCTATGTCTTTCAGTAACTGCCAATTACTTCACTACATATATTTTTCTGTGCTGTTGCACATTTACTGTTTCGGAATGTGTTGATTTAAATACGTCTACATGCATTCCTTTTACCTTGCCTCCACAATCTTCTGCCACAAAGATTGTATCGCCATATCCCTCAATCTTAACTCTTGTTCCATAAGGGATAATGTTTTTATCAACCGCAATCGTATGATACGGTCGAGCAAATTTATGCCCTGCATGATTCCAAGCAATCTTAGATCCATATCCTTCAGAACATTCATAACATGGACAATATGCCGTGATCAAAAATATTCCAAGTGAACTCTTTTCAAGTTCTTGCTTTCGCTTCAACCGCTGTCGTTTAATTCGTAATCGTTTCTTCCAAAGTTTTTCTAACCAAATCTTCCTTGCCTTCTCTTCATCAGCTTTCTTACATTTCTGATAATGCTCATGAACGTCTTTTAATTCAACGCTTTGGCTGATTGGATTGTTTGAAATCACATTGCCTTGTTTATTTTCTGCAACAGTTGTCTCTGTTGATAAGGTTGAAGTCTCTACCGAGGGTCGCTCCTCTGCTTTAACTGTGTGAGTCATAAAGCCCGAACACATTGCTAAGAAGCTAAATGAAACAACTTTCATTAAAAATCTTTTTCTCATTTTTGCATCTCCTTTCCTTAACATATTGGTATTTTACCATACTTCTTGCACCCTGTCAATAGGTGCAAAGAATAAAGTTAATTTTTTAAGCTTAACCAGGTGCGCCTCTTATTATGATTTGTCACGATACATCTCTTAAACGCTTCTGGCTCTGCAAGGAGCGCAAATCTTTTCTTAGCTCGTGTTAACATTGTATATAGCATACAGTTATCAAGCAATTTGTAATGTGTGTTGTCAATGATGCCAATTACAGTTTGAGCAGCCGATCCTTGAAGCTTATGCGTTGTTAATGCATATGCCAATTGAAGTTGTCCTAACTGAGCAAAAGAATATTCAATCATCTTTTCTTCAATATTTGCATTCATAGATACCAAACATATTTCTTTTTCTTTATCAATTTCTGTAATATATCCAATATCGCCATTGAATACATCTCTCTCATAATCATTTGAAGTCTGTAATACCTTATCTCCTAAATAGTATTTACGATCTTTGAATTCAACAAATGGTTTATTACTACCAGCAAATAATTCTTTCTGCACTGCTTTATTCAATTCATCTGTACTGTTCGTACAATTACTTCTTCGTGGGGAAATAATCACAACATTATCAAGCCCTTCCTCTTTAACAGATTTAATATACTGCTTTACTGCCATGTTAAACAACGATTCTCTATTCTTCCTGAACAAATAGAACATGTCATTTAGTTCACCATGAACAATTTTTAATTGTGGGCTATCCAATGGATTAATCCCTCTGCGAATCTTTCTTGCATCCGTTAAAATACCAGATTTTTCTGCTTGTCTCATCGGTTTGGTAAGCTGTACACTATTTAAACCTTTCTTTTTTAACAGATCCGAGAAAATATTACCAAATCCAATCGGCGGCAACTGCATATAGTCACCACAAAAAATTAATCGTGTTCCTGGTCGAATTGCCAATAAAAAATTATAGAAAAGGCTCGCATTTGTCATGCTACTTTCATCCATGATTACCACATCAGCAGGTAATGGGTTATCTTGGTTATAACAAAAACTATCAATACCTTCTGCTACAAGTAACCTATGAATAGTCCGTGAGTCTAAGCCTGTTGCTTCTTTAATTCTTTGGGCTGCTTTTGCAGATAAAGCACACGCAACAATGCTATTATTTCTTTTTTGGTAGCATTTAATAATTGGTTTCAGAATTGTTGTTTTACCAGTTCCAGCTTCTCCAGAAATAAACACAACTTGGCAATTTAATGCTTTGTTAACTCCTGTAATTTGCTCTTCTGAAAACATAAACCCTTCTTCATCTTCAACTTCAGAAATCGTCTGACTAATCTCACTATCTGTTATTGGTTCGTAATCTGTTGTATTTCCAAATGAATATTTCTCCATATCTTTAATCAATTCGTAAATATCCATTTCAATTGTATAATACGATTTCAGACCAATTTTATCTCCAGATGTATATAAATAATTTGGTATTTTTTTATCTGATTCTTCATCAAGCCATTCGTCAAATATAGGTAGGCATTCAGACGCTGCATTACTAATATCGCTTCTTAAATTTTTGATATATACATATGTATGTCCATCATTATCACCAACTTGATGCAAGTCGTAAGAAATAAATGCATTTAACCGTTGATTTGAGCATCGCAATTCTGGTTTTAATTTGAGCGCAATATCATCAACTCGTTTAAACCCCATGCCCTTTACTCTAGTGAGTATATATGGATTTTGTTCAATCTGTTTTTTTAAAACACTTGGATTAGGTTCGGATTTCAATAATCTTTCAATCGTTGGTAACGTAACCCCATATGGTTGCAACATTACAACAATATCAGAAATCACATAGTTTTTAATAATTTTATCTCTAAGCTTCTTCCAAGTTTTATCTCCTAGCCCTTTGATTTCTGAATGGTCAATCATCTCTAACTGACCATTCATTACATCTTCAACAACATTAGGATATTTCGCAATTAACTGATCTGCGATCGCTGCGTTCGTCTGTGTTTTTAAAAATACCTTTTGTGCTTCAAAAGTTTTAGGAACTTCGGCAACTATAGAAAGTGGTTTATATTGGTATTCATTGTATTTCTTAGAATATGCCATATTGGCTTTAACCTTATATTTCGTTCCTAAATACAACTCCTGCATATTACCAACCAATTTGCCACATTTGTTCATTTTTTTATCGGATAAGTCATCAAAATCATTATTGTTATATGGTTTGCATTCTGGTAAATCTTCTGCCGTACAGAATGTGTAAATTCCAAACAAAGATTCTGCATTATAATAAATCTGATATAATGGGACAATCTCAAACTCATATTCTTTTGTACTATCCACCACTTTAGGCGACAACCCCCTTCACTTTCTTAATATCTTCTAGCCATTGTTTATATGGTTTAATTTTCTTTGCAATAACCTTTTCATCTGAATCTTTTCTACACAACATAGCAATCTGATTCCCTTTGACGATTAAGTCTTCATATTCTTTCAATTGTGAGTGCCAGACGATTGCCTCAGTCAATCCAAAACTAGAATATAAATTCACATACGCAAATGTCTTTTTATTTTTGTCTTTCTTTTTATCAACTTTAGCGATCACTGCAACCACAGTGCAATCATCTCCATTTTCAACATCTTGAAATTGTTTTGACATATACTTGTATGCCTGATCAAATGGGTTATCGTTGATAAAGATTTGCAATGCTTCAAATTCCCAAAAATCTTCATTCTCAAGATATTTTTGATTCTGTGCGATAAATTTCTGAAATCGTTCTTTTTCCTTATCTTTATACAATTCATACCTTTTATCGTTGTAAGCTTTTAATATTGCATCTTTGTCGTAATCATATTTCTTCTCACCTATACGGTAATATTCAGCGTCAATATCCCATTTAATAAGTAACTGTTTGTAACTCGGTGCTTTTGCAACTGGCTTGAATGTTGTTGGCTGATACATAGATTTCAAATACTGAATTAAAGTTTTACGTTTATTCTTTGTCGGAATTGCACCTGCCTTAATCAACTGAATAACCTGTGATTTACTTGGATTAATACGTTTGCAAAAGTTTTCAAACCCTATGAATTTACCATTTTCATCACGGTCTTCAAGAATTACCTTTGCAATTTTTTCTCCAATACCACTGATAGCCGATAATCCAAACAATATATACACATCATCAATACTGAAATTCATCATTGATTTATTTAAGTTTGGTGGTAACACTTGAATCTTAAACGCCTTGGCATCAAGAATATATTTATTTACCATTCCTGCCTTATCTTTATTGCGATTCAATAATGCCTTAAAGAAGCATAATGCGTGATGCTTCTTCAAAAACGCTGTTTGTAAGCATAATACAGCATAGGAGTACGCATGACTTTTATTGAATAAGTATCCCCCTTTTTGGGATAACGTCTCGCTAATCTGTTTTGCAATTTCTTCAGGATATCCATTCTCAATAATCTCGTAATAAAGCTTTTTAGATTCAGACTTCACAAGTTCAATATTCTTTTTACCAATCGCCTTACGGAATAAGTCGGCTCCTCCATAACTTCGACCACCAAATTTACGAACAATATCAAGTAATTGCTCCTGGTAAATCATACATCCATACGTTTCCTTTAAGATTGGCTCCATATCTGGATGGATATATGTAATTTTCTCTGGATGATGCTTGTACTCAATGAATTCTTCTAAAACATCCATTGCATCTGGTCTGTACAATGCCAATACAGCAGCTAATTCTTCCATGTTTGAGACTTGTAACCTAATCAACAAGTCCTTCATACCAGCACTTTCAACTTGGAAAACACCATTAGTCATTGCACTACGCAATAATTCATATGATCCTTTGTCCATTTCAAATTTTGGATTGTTAATATTTACATCAAACTCAGTTAACCCTGCGTCAATTTCAGCTTCTTTTACAGTGTTTAATGTGGCAACACCTAGAATATCAAATTTAATAATTCCAATTTCTTCAACGATACGTTTATCTACTTGAATGACGTGCTCTCCGTCAGTTCCAAGTTTCATTGCCATATAATCGCTAATATCTGTATCTACAATCCCCACACCACCTGCATGAGAAGATACTGTTTTTACTCTACCTGCAAGATGAGATGCAACGTCAAAAAGCTCTTCATATCTTGGGTTCTCTGCTAAATCTCTGTTATTCCATAAAGATTCTTCAATCGTGTCATATACAAATTTTTTACTTAATTTATCCATCTCGTGATAATTGAACCCTAAGACCTTGCCAACATCTTTGATTGCCACAATTGGAGTAATAAAACTGAAATTGATAATCTGGCATACCCTGTTTTCGCCATACTTATCGATCAAATATTGGATAATCTCATCTCGTGTGCCAACATCTGTATCTGTATCTGGCATTGAAATTCGCTCTGGATTCAAAAATCTTTCAAAAATCAGTCCATATTTGATAGGATCTAAGTCTGTAATTGTAATCGTGTAACACACTAAGCTACCTGCGCAACTACCTCGACCAGCACCAATTGGAATACCATTTTCTCTTGCGAAGTTGATAAAATCCCAAACAATCAAGAAGTATCCATCGAATCCCATTGAATGAATAATATCTAATTCGTAATCAATTCTTTCTTTTCTAAGTTTCTGCTCATCTTCTGGTAATTTATCGAATCCTCGTTTTACCCACCCTGTATCAATCAGATACTTTAAATAAGAATAATTATCTTCAAATCCTTCTGGTAATGGGAAAGATGGTAACTGAGGTGCTTGAAATGGCATGTGAATTTCATCAATTAAATCTGCAATCCTATCAGTTTCTTCAAGCCCTTTGGTCACTGCGTCTTCTCCAATTTGACTATCCATAATTGCATGAATTTCATCGTCAGATTGTAAATAACATCCTTCATAAATTTCTGCTGCGGTTTCAGTATCGTGAGCAAGCTTTACATGCCAGTTCTGATAATACAGATCTTCTTTTCTAGCAGCATGACTATCAGTTGTGATAATGTATGGTGTATTAGTGTCTACTGAAAGCTGTAAGATTTTCTGATTATATACCATTTGATCCTGATGTGAATGTGACTGCATTTCTAAATAAAAATGTGGAAAAATCTCTTTATATTCACGAACATATTCAACACATTTCTGATAATCTGGCTCTCTGGCAAGTTTAGATGCTAAACAAGCACTACTCACAACCAGATCCTTAGCATATGGTTTCAACGCATTCAGATCAATTCGTGGCTTGTAGTAAAATCCATGAAAATTTGAATCAGTTACCAATTGATTAATTGCTTTTCTACCATTCTCATTCTTTGCCAATACAATTAAATGGAAATATTTGCTATCCTTATTCTGCTCTGTCATATCAAAACATTCATAGAATTCAACTCCAAAAATCAGTTTTATATTCGGATATTTTTCATGAAGTTTGTCATAATAACACCAACTATACTCATTTCCATGTTCTGTGATAGCCAGTGCTTTTAGTCCTATCTCTTCTGCTCTTTGTAAGTTTTCTTCAGGTAATGCATATCCATCTAACAATGAATAATGCGAATGTGTATGTAATGAACTGCTCACTAACTTTCACCTCAATCCCAAATATCTTCGTCTAATTCTTCATCTGTTGTGATGCTCAGAACATTAATATCATCAACCGCAATTTGATATTGTCTAATTCCGTTAAAGATATTAGTCTGTGCAGTTCCTACTAATTCAAATGCAACTGTACCTTCGTCAGAAAAATCGTTTATAATCCAATCATAAATCTTATTTTTTTCATCACATCTAAACATCACGCATGGAATATCATTAATCTTGAATTGCATTGTATCCATTTTTTTACCAACAACATTAATCTCTTCCTTATTTAATGTAATATTCTTGACAGCAATCATCGGATCATCAATACCCTGCCCACGAATATCATCTAATTTAGACATTTCCTGTAGTAGTTCAAAATCTAATCTGCAAGCATCTACAATGAAATCAACTCTATAAGTTGCATCATATTTAATATCTTTCAGCTTGTCGTTTAATTCTGTGATTGCTTTAGAGATATTATCTGTCGAACATCCAAATGCATTGGCGTGACCTTTTGCCCATAAAAATGAATTTGTTTCGGATATCACATCTTTCAAACTATCAATCGGGCTATGGTCTACATTCCTTGCACTACCACTCATTTCTACTAATCCTGTTTCTGGATTAATATGTTTTCGTAATAACAAGCATGGTCTGTTCATATCTTCAGCAATCTTAATAGCAACCAATCCTGTCAAACTGCTATCTAATGTTTCTGTAACATCAAGAATAGTAATCTTACTATCTTTATCTTTTTCTGCCTCTTTCATAATAATCGGAACCATCTTTTTCTTTTGACGATCCTGTTTGCCTTTAGCATTTTTGCATAATCGAGCAGCACGATCGTAAATATTCTCTTTGATTACTTCCGCAGGGTTGTTTTTTGTTGCTCTTTTCTTATAGTCAAATACCTCATAGTCTTCAATAAATGCTCTAAAAACTAATTCTTTATCTTTCAAAGAACCAAATCGTACCATACCATTGATAATTGGAACGATATACCACTGAACATTATGAATATTAACAATACTATGCATTGAATAATCTTGTGCATTGATCAGCGCTTTGAAGCATTCATTCTGAATATTCTGTATTCCTTTATTGACTAAACGACGTGTTTCAAAGGATCTCATATCCATCACATCACCAATATTGGCTAATGCACATAAATCTAAATAATCATCTGCATAATTAATCCATAATTCATCATCCATTGCCTGTAAAAATCTATAGACAATCCCAGCCCCACATAAGTCTTTATTTCTATATCGTGGACTACACTGATTATTTACAATTACAACTTCCTCTGGCATTATTTCTTCAGATTCTTCTTTTTCATGGTGATCAAGAATTACAATCTGTACGCCACGGTCTACAAGTTCTGTACATTGTGCTATATCATTGGTGCCTGCATCTGGAATTATTAGAAGTTTCACGTCTTCAGGTATAGTAATATCTTCACTTAATCCATGAGCTTTTGCTTTTTTATGTAATAAGTAACAAATGTTACTCTTACCATCATAAAGTTCATTATTAATGCGATTTAAGTACATATACGCCATCGAAGCCGAGCAAAATCCGTCTACGTCCTCGTCAATTAAAATACCGATTTTATGTCCATTTTCAAGTGCAAAAATCGTTGTATTTACTGCGTTTTTGATACCCTCTAAATCGGCATAATCTTGAATTACGCTATCATCAAGGTTCAAATACGTTTCATAATCATCAATCCCTCTATTTCTTAAAATTTCTGGCACAACATTAGAGGTATCATTTGTGCCACCTTCATATAATTTGTATTTTATATGTATAACCTGCCTGTTCTTATTTAAGTGTATACAAATAGTTATTTAACAATAGTTCCCATTTTTTAGGATCATCAGTAGGTGATTCTTTTTCATCAAGGATTCCTTCTTTTGAGTTATCCATGATGTATGAAATCGGAACTCCATCAATAAAACGATCGCCAAGCTTTTGAATCTCTTCTAACTCAACATCTTTGTCAAAAATAAATACTACTTCAACTCCGAGTCTTGTTAACATATCAATTTGCTGTCTTGAAACTTGCTTGCCGCCAGTTGCTACAACATTTTGATATCCATATGACCATAGCTGCATGACAGCTTTTTCTGCTTCTGCAACATATACTCTTCCAACCCTTTCTATATAAGGTAGAGTTTTATTCAATCCGTATAAGATTCTTTGTCTAGCGCATGGCTCAATATATAAATATTTCAAATCATGTTTATCTAACTCTTTCTTGAACAATCGTCCTTTAACACCTACCAAATCACCAATTTCAGAAAAAATAGGTATTGTAATTCTGTTTGTATCTTCGTCATAGCCAATATTAAATTCTTTCTGTGTTAAATAAGTAATATGATCTTCATAAAACAGATCATTAACATAGTCCTTATAATAAGAAAGAATTCGTTTTGAAATTGGTTTGACTGGTTTATCTTCTTCGGTTTCTATATTTTCTTTCATATCATGAATCAATTGAGTGATCTGCAAACTTTCTGGCAGTTGCTCATTAAAATCATGATAATAATCTATGCCGATCAAATTGGCTAGATATTTTAAACCGTCTGGGAAAGACAGACTTTTTGTAAAGCATACCAAGTCAATTAAATCTGTCTGTCTTTCTTTTGCTGTCATTTTTCTTGTATAATTTGTGCAATTTAGGTTTTCGTTGTTATATGTAATAACTGCGGATTCATTATCCCCATCTTTATTTGCACAGCTCCAATATCCAGACGAATGATATTTAATATGATGACAGCCTATATCTTTCAGAATATTTTCTACATAATTATTGTCGTATATATATTCTTTTAGCTGTGCTACATCCATAACCTACGCTCCGTTTTTCTCTCGTTTTATGACATATCCTATTTCGTCCCAAGTATTTAAATCCAAATTGATTTCAAAAATTGGAATAACATTTTTGTTACCGCCTCGGTTTTTATCAACCTTAATACAGAAATATGTCTTGTCCTTTTTTAGATCGTGCGCCTGTGGCTCTCCCCAATCACTAATTGATATATACTGATATTTGTAATATTCGTCAGGATGTAATCTTTTACCAAGCATTAAGATATCAGCAACGTGCTTAATCTGTTTTGCATTGGCAATATTATTACTACTTAGTTGGAATATATCTGTATACACTGTGTCATCTGTTAACTGGAATACAGAAAAACAAAACATATGGATCTCTTTCATAAGCTCTTTAATTTTTGTGGCTGTCTGTTTCACCGTTTGCCAATCATCAATACGATAACCTTTTAACGTGTCATAACCACAATATTTCACATCATATAACATACGATGTTTTCTAAATTCAAACTCTAATGCCGAATCTGAGTAATCAGAGCCAACATCTTTGAAATATAATTTTCCTTGACGTTTCTGATCTACCCATTTTGCAACTTGCATAACTTTTTGAAACTCATCTGACGTCGTAGCTACTCTATGTCTGTACTCCTCTTCTGTTTCAATAAAGTCGCCATTTTCATTTGTTTTTCTTTCAATCACATTGCCATTGTTGTCTCTGTAAATACCAAGAACTATTTCTTCTTCTGGCTTTTCAATATCAACCCCATGAAGCTCTTTAAAACATTTGTTGTTGATCACTGTAACGACTAAGCAATTTCGCAAATCGTCTTCATCCATTTCGTTACTGAGTAATAAAAATTTCTCATCCATTGCCAATACGATATATGCGATCAACAACATCATATTTCTTGATTTTCCTTCATTACTTAAGAATCCATTAAAAATTACCTTTCCAAGTCGACACCCTCTGAACATCTTATTGAGAATCCCCCAAGGTAACGGAATCCCTAAATCTGGTTTTGATAAAAATGATTCAACCTGTGATTCAACACCACTATTCAATAAGACAGAATCTTCGCCTGCGCTAATAACAGTATTAATTTTATCTGCCTGAGATCGAATCACTCTATAAATATCTTTTGCTTCCCATTTTTCAAATAATCTATGGTTTAAAATTCTTTGAACAGGATATCCATTTCTGTCATACTCTCTAACAAGAGAGTATTTCTTAACGAGATTATAATATTTTTTAAAATCATCACAATCTGCAACCTGCATCCATGATGAAATTGTTTTCCACCCTTTGTATCTTTTATATGTCCTAAGTCTTTCATCTGATTGACTCATGAACATATTTACCTTATCTTCCTCAATCGTCTGAGTAAATGTTTTGTACATAATCTCAAACATATCATAGAAGAATTTACATGCCTCATCACTGAAATCATACTGGCTTCTCATATATCCACCATAAGAAACATATAAATCTGGTTGTTTATACAAAGCACCGATAAACATCATTTCACTCTGAATGTTAGTTACACTTTTACGTTCCACTGTTTCTTCTGTCAATCAAGTCCCTCACCAAAAATATCACTTAAAATGTCATCCATGTTATCGTCTTGCGTGGCTGTTACTACAGTTTTCTGAGTTGTGATATTATTTGTTTCAACAAAAGATTTTGCAAATTTTTCATTATTCTTTTTGTCTACTTCATTTAATTTCTGTTTCTCTTTCCATCGTAAATAACTATCATATTTTCCCACTAAAACCGCTAAATCATAATTAACCTGGTGTGTTGGGTTATCTTTATCCATCGTTCCTTTTTGTATTAAAAATGTTCGATTTTTCTTAAGATATTTCATTTGACGCTTCCACATATCTAAAAGGTCACTTGGCGGAATTGGTTTCGCCAAACCACGATATGTACCTTTGTAAATACTTTTCAATTTTGTAAAAACATATGCTGGTACAGAACCAATGTAATTATAATTATCAAGAATAAACCGATATACTTTGTCTTCTAATAATCTTGGTTCAAGTAACAATCGTGCTTTCTGATTATATTCGTCAATCTTAGATAATGCAGATAACCATTTATCATGTTTAGTATTTTTGGATAATAATTTTGCTTCACACATTTTTTGGAAACATTCTTTGTGATAATAACTATTGTCATATTTAACAATCTCTTGTACTTTATCTAAATCAAGTTCAATTACTTCTTTACAATAAGCACATTTTACTGTTAAAACATCTGCCATACTACAGTTACTCCTCACTTAATATCTAAGGATCAGACAGCCCAAAAGGGCTGCCACATAAATCCTTTTATGATAAAACTTCCTCAATCTTTTTCAACTGTCCAAGATCTTTAATTCGTGTAATTGTAGTAGGTAATCCTTCTTTCACAAGCTTGTCTTTCATCTCCTGTTTCTCTGGAGGTGTCATCTGTTTAATCATATTAATAATTCGCTTTCTAACTGCCTCAACAGAATCTTCATTATTGGAAACTCCGTCATTAGTTACACCAGATTCTTCTTTTTCTGCTTCCTCTTCGGAAACTGGCTTACCTGCTTCTCCAAGAATTTCTCTCTTATAGATTTTCTGTTCAACATCAACTGCTTTTGTGAGGGCATTACCAAGTGTAAACTCTTTGTTACCAACAGAATTGTCAATAACTTTCTGCCATGCTAACATCTGCGGATCTTCAACAATTTCATTCTTTTTATATGTATGTGTTCTATCTTTCACAATCTGTGCACAAACCATGTCAGTTTCATCATCAACGAATGTACGAATTACTGTTTTGGCGTTATAATCCATACCTTTAAATCCGTCAATAATTTTACGACCTGTTGTAACAGTTTCTCTTTTACCATCAATCATCTTAGATTCTGTTTCATCTTTTTCTCTTGCTGTTACAACACAATGTGCTCCAGAAGCTAATAAATCAAGAATTAAATCCTGACCTTTGAAGTTTACAGTCTGGTAATCTTTTAATTCCATACCTGCACCTTCAATCTTGACAAGTCTGGCTTCACCTGTCATATTTGCAGCATCCGCTTTTACACGATTTCTTTTCTTAGAGAACTCAATCAATCCCTGTTTTGTAGTCAGATTTAAGATTGTTGATCCATCTACAACAATTGCATCAGCTCTAAATGGAAGACCATCTGCATCTAAAACTACATCATCAGTTTCTTCTCCATCGTCATCAAGCTCGTAGAAGTCACCGTTTGTTTTAACTGTATCAATATAATGTCTTACTTCTCCTAAGCTCTGAGTGTAAACAATGTAAATGTTTTCGAGATTTACACCATTTTCCTCTAATTCTGGTAAATAATCATCAATACTTCCTGATTCAGAATCTAAATATAAGACTCTGAAAGGTTTCCCATCTGGGCGTTTAAAATACGCTAACTGCATTGCCAGTGTACTTTTACCAGTAAAAGGTTCTCCATAAATAATAGTCATCAATTTACTCTGTGTTTTTGCTGCTTTTCTTGCTTTTGCCAAATGTAAAACTCCTTTATGTATATATTGTTTTTGTTATTTATTTGTGAAATGATTTAGAATTGCTCTTACCAAACATCGCCTTCAGTATCATCTGAAGAATCATCAAAACCAGATCCCCATTCATCATCTGTAGAAGAACTACTTGTCTGTTTATCATCAGACTCACCGAAATCACTTCTTGCTGCTTCTGCCTTTTTAATAGCTTCAATCGCTGCATCAATTGCTTCTCTGGTGTATGTTTCTGAATCAATACTGTCTTTGCTTGCGCCAGTGATAATAAGTTCTTTTCTTGCAGAATTTACGACTCTCTTTGTAGGATCTGCTTCTCCCCATCCATCATCTTCTACTTCAACTTCTTCTGTCTGAATTTCTGTCTTAATATGTCCCCAAACTTCAATAGATGAATATGGCTTCACATTTTTCTTAAAAGTTTTTGCTAATTTCTTATTTGTCATATAGAATTCAGCGTCATCAACAGATGAATAACCAATAATCTTTCCATAAACGATAAAACGTCCTGTTGGCACATCATTTTCTTTTTCCTGTTCGATATTTGTGAATACCATTGTCTGTTTGAAATCAGATCTTACTTTACGTTCTTCATCATCAAGATCAATTTCTTTACTTGTTAAACTAATCTGTGTTGGAGACATTCTTGACCACTGACGTTTAGTACCGTCTCCCCCAGTAAAACTTCCATATTCAATATCTCCTTTGATGAATACACTCTGGTTGTCTGCCATATGTTCTGAAGTATATTTTGTTAAATCAAATGGATCTAAGACAACTTTCTTATTAACAACCTGTTCTTTATCATTGGTCTCTTTTTCAAGACCTGCTCTTGAACCAATAATTGCCCAACCTTCGCCAAGTCCTAATTCTTCAGTCGATTTAAAACGATCCGCCCAAGGAATTTTTTTAGTTTTGTATGTACCATCTTTCTCTCGTTTGATAAAACATACTGTAGGTTTTTCAAATGCCTGAATTTTACATCCAACTTTTACGTCAGGTTCTACTTTAACTCCGAAAGATAATGTCCGTTTATCTTTGCCTTTCTGCGTTTTACTTTCCTTATAAAAGTCGTCTTTTGCACAATCAGTGATTAATCCTTCTAACTGAAATGTACCTTTGGTTTCTGGTAAGTTGAAAAGTCTTTTAGATTTTGTGTTTTCTGCCAAATGAATTTACCTCTTTCTGTTATTAAATTTGTTTAGTTAGTTTTTAGTTTGTAAATAAGTCATCAATTTATATCCACTGTCAACTCTGCCAAAGCCAACAGGAACAAAAATAATTGTATCTGATCGTCTTACATTGTTATAATCGTTCTAGTACGTTTATAACAAATGCGTCAAAAAAATAATAAAAGCAAAAGCTTTTTGGAAATTATAAGGATGGGATTAATTTATTTTTAATTTTTTTCAATTGATATTGAATTGCTTGATATGTAACACCAAGGGTATTTCCTATTTCTTCGTTCGTATACCCTTTTGCCTTTAAATTAATAATTAACCTGTCCTTATTATTTAGTATTCGCATTTGCTCATCAAAACACAAAAAGAAAATTAATTTTTTTTCATTATTTTTTTTATCAGCTAACAAAAAAGAATATTCTTTTTCGTCTTCATCTAAATCATTCATTAACTGATTGTACGATAAGGTAAGTCGTTCATCTCTTTTATCTGCAAATCTCCATCGAGTATATGCTATAATTTCTTTTTGCATACATTTATATGCATATGTAGAGAATGATTTAGCTTTGGATTCATCATAATCAATTGCTGCCTTACACAACCCAATGGCAGCGAATCCATAATAGTCATCAAAATCTTGTCTGCGGATACCGCATTTTGTCATAGCAGAGTAAATCAAATTATGATTTTGTTCTACTAATTTTCTCTGTTCGTCATTTAATTTCAACGACATTTTCTCCTTTATTTACTTGTGTTTATGTAGTTTATCCCTTGTAAAAAGGTTCCCATTGCTTAGGTGGGAATTTGTTTAATCTCCAAACGGCAGGATAATTATAGGTGATAGGGCATATTTGTCTAGCTCCTCCATCCTGTAGTTCTAAAAATGGGCATTTAATGCTACAACCACAATCATCTTTATTAAGCGAACAAATATCTTGAATTGTTTTTAATGATTTTGCCACTTCTTCATCTGTATACTCTCCATAATTTTTCTCATCCATATAAACACCTCCTATTTTTCAAATGCTCGCCACGTAGTATCTGGATCATCATCAATCTCCCAAACATAAGGATCAGAATCTCTAATCGTGCAACTTGGCGCCCTCCCTGTCATTGTACATAATGGGCATTTTTTGCAATCTTCATCATTGCCATGAAGATAATACTCACATGTATCCTGAATTACATGCAATGCATTTAGAATCTCTTCAGGCGTATGTAATTTACTTTTCTTTTCTTTCTCCATTATATTTCTCCTTGATTGCATCAATTGCAAACTGCAACGCCTCATCTTGAATTGTTGTATAATCATTTACGGAAATCATATCATTTAATACATGGATGTACTGTGCCGCATTGGTTTTGGTAGATAGTAGCTTTTCAGAATCTCGATTCTCTATGTCGTTCACAGTCAATGTATCGCACGCATTAATACACGAATTCACCAATTCGTTCCATAGCGAAAAAACAAAATATCTCGCTGCAATCGGTTGACATTTTAGTTCATCAACTAGTGGTTTCGTCAGTTGAAACGTATCAAGTAAACTACATATATTATAATATTTTCGAAGTATATGATCTTGCTTATTTGATCCAACCTCATCCATTGGAAGTGCTAAACTATCTCTTAATTCTTCTAACTGCCCGTATGTAAACACTTTATTATTTTCTTTCTTCACTCTGTCTTTCCCATTCCTTTCTCCAAGAATCATCTTCTTTAATATTACCAAGTTTGACATATTGATCTGGCTTGATTTCTCCCAAATTGATCATATCAGAACTATAAATAGATAACATCTGCCACGCCAAATCTTCATCACTATAAATAATCAAGTAAGCGTCTTCGTCGTCATCAATCAATTGCACCACATCATATTCAAACTCATTTTCTCTACCTGTTGATCTACAGATAGACTCTGGCTTAATTTGACATCCGTACATATTAGCATTATCTTTTTCTTCTGATCCATATCCTTGAAATAACAACCACTCATTACCGATATATGTTCCGACAAACCATTTATTATCACAGTGGTTTTGTGCTCGACAATACATTCCATTGTCTTGATAAAGCTTGTTCATTTTCAATCACTTCCCTAATTCAATCCCGCAGATTTCTTTCTTCATTATGTTTCTCCTTTTATTTCATAAAAACTTTTGACCCACTGAACATTGGAATAACACCAAACTCAGTATCATCGAGCCATTTTAATCCAGATTTATCAGAAAACCATAAGTTGGGCACAAAATATTCTAATTTGCTAGCAGGATAATCTTTATTCTTATATCTTCGCAATTCTGTGCTCTGATATATTAGATTCTGAATAATTGGCTTCAGTAGTTCTAAGTCCTCTTTCGATTCTGGATACTCTCCTCTACTTTGAAAATGATAATATAACAAATTACAAACTACATATATATCGTTATAAAAATCGTTATCGCCAACAGTTACTACCAAGTATTTTTCATTTTTATAATCTTTACTTTCATTCATATTTCATCACTCTCCTAGCTCAATACCGCAAATTTCTTTCGCTAGTTCTCTTGCAGCAACACGACTTACCCAATCTGTCTGCCAACCATTTATATATGGCGACGACCAATCTGTAAGATCATTGTTATACATAAATTTCAGCAAATCTTCTAAGCTATGAATATCTTTCTTAACTTCATTTACCTTTCCATAAAACTCTCGTTTTAGAACCGCTTTTATTTCTGATTCAGTGCGATATATCTCTTCTAAAAGAACCATATATAAACCATGCGTTATACTGTCTTGTATCATTATATATATTAGATCGCCAAGACATTTAATCTCCGTAATGATTCCAGACTTAACAGTATATGGTTCATCATACCAAGCAAAATACACCTTATCTCCAACCTTAAAATCGCACATTTTACATCACCTCTTTCTAACACCAAGCCCATATAATTGCACCTATAGCACCAACAATATGTATAACACACCATATTTGAGAGAACATACTCAAGAATCTTCCAGGAATCCCTTTTGGATATGATATATATAAGTATTCATCTCTATTGTCATAAATCCAGCACCATATTCCAACATAAACGACACATGCTATGAGAATACTTGCTAATTGGATTATCAATTTTACATCCTTCATAGTTACTTCTACCATTCATTAAGCTCAAGACCACATTCGTCTCTCTTAGCAAAATACTCAGATTCAACTTCATAGTGAACATCTTTATATAATTGATCATAATATGATTTCTGTAATTTGAAAAATGCAACCTTTAAATCATTTTCATAAAATTTACCCTGCTGTCCATTTTGAATTGTACGATATCCAATTTCTGGATGGTTATATGAAACTGAAATAATTGATCCATTATAACCAATGGTCATATGAATTCCTCCATTGACATCCGCCCGATATTCAACCTGATATCCGTCAATAAACCCATATGGATGCCACTCATAATCATCTGGCGCAACAGCAGGTTCAATAACATCAAAATATTTTTCTAATTCATCTCCCGACATCACACCAAGATGCACTCCATCTACACCAAATCTAAAATTAATAACATTTTCATCTATATCAATCTTAACAATCTCGCATACCTCTCCAAGATTATCAAAGCATCCCATTGGCTTCTTTAATTTAATCTTATGATCTATAGTCAATTCATTAATATTAATCATGCTGCCACCTTACCTTTCTTACTAAAATGTTCATTCCATGCATCGACCGCTTCTTGTTGATCGGCAGTTAGAGGATCATTGAATCTTTGCAGTGCTTGTACGATTCGTCCATTTTGTATTTCAATCGTCACTAAGGATTTGTTTGGTTCTTTTGCGTTTCTCAAAAACATAATATGGCATTCGCCATCAATGACTCGGTCTATGTAACTTGCCACACAATTATTTTGCTGCACCGCTTCGTCTTTAATGTCTTGAGTGGAGTCTGGATAAAAGAATCTCAGTCCTTTATATGTAAATTCGTATTCTTTATTAATACGGCTCTTAAAGACTTCTTCCGAAAATTCTTTTTGTAATCTTTTGTAATTTCTTGTGACAATATCCATTGTTGTTTTGAAATGTCTTGGATATCTATCAAATTTATGACTGATTGCGTCCATCATACGGGCATAATCACGCAATTCTCCGAGTAACCAATTTATACTATTGGTAGCAGCTTCAAATGTAATTATTCTATCTATATAAACAAACACATCTGCAAGATTATAGCCATAATCCTGATTTAAAGCCTCCAAAATTTTCGTAAAACGATATCTATGATTATCCTCAAAGAAATTTATTAAATATTCTTTAGTTAATGTCATATACTCTGTCTGTAAAATCGTTTGTACATAATCTGGATACATCTTATAAAAATCAACAAAATCATTACTTAACAATCGTCTATTCTTCACACCAAGACAATAATTTCTCAACCATTTTGGTACTTCATTAATTGAATATTTAAAATCTTCTGTGACTTGTTTGTGTGTAAACCCTATAGCAAAGAACTGCTCGCACATAGAATACTTACTTGCATATTCAAACAAAGTTCCTAAATTATAATCAATGAAGCCCCATGTAGTTCTTCCCATTTCACAATTTCTTCGCCAATTTACATATTTTAGAAACTCTGCATAATGTGGATCGGACACAAACAATTTATCCAATTCATCAGCTGAATGTCCAGACAGAATATTGTTCAAAGCTTTCACTTTCCTGCCGCTCTTGCCATAGCAATCACCATTTGATAAATCATATTTGCAAGTTTTACCATCATCCAGATGGAAAATAATAAACTTACCTTGTTTTTCTGCCGTGATAATGTTTCAACTCCTTTCATTTCGCCTCAAATTCCTATTTTATCATCATGTTATGCTCCCAATTATAATGCTTCATCGTCAAGTAGAAATCTGTAACATAATCGCATAAACTGTCAGAATCTCTAAACACTCTATCAGACATCTCAATCCACCAAGCATGTAATGGTTCAATATCTTTGTTCAGAATCAGTACAGGAATATGGTGTTCATATGCGATCGCAATCTCCATAGACGTTCCAATGCTTTTCGGATCATTTGCATTAACAATTACAAGATCGCTGTTTCTAACAAAGTTGGTATCAAATCGCATCACTTCTTTCTCTGTATCGAATAATTTTTCTTTAAAATTATAATAATCTACAGGGTTAATAATATTCATTGGCTTAGTATCGGCACATGTTTTTTTACATCGACTGATAAGTGATTTACGAATTTTTTCTCGCCACTCATTTTGTTTTGTAAACGATAAGTTTTGCATACCGCCAGCCAAATAAATCTGAAATATATTATTTTGCATTTAATTTCTCCTCCACTTTCTTCGTTAAATAATCCAAAATATCTTTATCTGTTTTAAATGCCTGAGTATCTTTCATAATCCTCTCAGCACTTAGAATACATTGATTCATCTTTTTAAAATTATCCACTGTAATATGTGAGAAGAATCTGGAATCTTCTTCGACAGAGGCAGGATTCTCACCTATCTTTGTATAATGAAATTCTTCACAGATCAGTAGCATATCTTTACTACTTGGAAATCCACCAATTCTAAATGAAAAATTAACTACATGTTGAATTACTTTTGGATTACATTTACTCTGCCAAAAATCTCCAATATGTACATCCATTATTTTCTTTCTCCTTTCATAACATAGGACTCAATCAATCCTTTCTTTAGTCGGTCATTCATATCCTGAATGGCTTCATCGATTGTTTTAAATTTACATGAACAAATATGCTCTTTGGTCAAATTAACAAATGAATATGTGCCATCTGACTTGTTCCTAAAAATAACAACCACTGATTCTTCTCCATCTGGTTTCTTAACAATAAATCTGAGTGCACCTTTTTGTGTTTCCTTTATATTTTCAAGTAAAATAGTATAATTGATTTTTAACCAGCTACCATTTGCCCATACTTGTTTAATTTTTTCTTCAGCATTTTGAAGTACACAATGTCTATAATCAATACTCTCGATATTATAGACAAGTGATTCAATGGCTTCTTTATCATTTTTTATTGTAATTTGACCATGCGTTCCATTTCTTCCATCTGCAATCGCATCAATAAATTCTTCTACAGTATATTCTTTATCAAGCACAACATCATATTTAGTATATTTATCGTTATCAGAACGTGGGCGTTTTATTAATTTAAACATCCCTATCACCTACTTTCTTATCAAATGTTTCTTGCAAATTTAACCAGAACTGACCATCATCAGCAAACCCATAATGGTCTGCCATTGTTTTCGCAAATTCTTTTGTAACACTTTGTGATCCGTCAATCAACCCTTGAACATAATCAACATCCATGCCAATTTTACTCGCAAGCTGATAAGGAGTCATCTTGCAAGATTCAACAAATTCTTCTAAGCATTCGCCAGGATGAAAAGCAATTTCGTCTCCAATCTTTACATACATTTTTACACCATTCCTCTCACAATTCGTTCATTTGTTGTCATCAAGAAGTTATTGATACGATCCCAGTCTGGTTCGTCTGGCAAATCAGTATTCATATAATCATAATCAAATTGATAAAGTAATCCTTCAATAAAAACATCGTATGACTGATTTGGGAAATATTCTGTATGCTCATTGTGTTTGCCAAATCTATATGTTTTATGCGTACTATTATATCCTTCTTTGATCTTTACAAGATCTTTTCCTATGTCATCCATAGATCCTAACATTGTTCCGTTATGCAATAATTCAATGCCCTGCAACAATAATCGAACTGCATGCATCATTGATTTATTAGCGTATCGTTCTGCCTTTTGCTTTTCTTTCTCTGAATCTTTATTTTTATAATACTTAAAACTCGTTCGAGTCAGACAATCGCATATATATCCTTTATATGCATGATAAACTCTCTTAGATAAAAACATATCTCTATTTTTGATCAGTTCCATACCAATATCAGATATATATAAATAGCGGTCTGGTGCAAAATATAACAGCTCTAAAAACGTAGGATTACCCTTTGCAAGCATATTGATCATCTTAATATGCGAATGTAACACAGTATCAACATCTTTATGATCGTCTGTCTTTTCAAGATTATTTGGATTATTATTCAACAAAATCTCTCTTTTATCACTAAGGAAAACACCACGTAAATCAATATCAGAATCCTCTGTATTTGTTCCGTAGGCATAACTTCCACCTAGCGTGAGAAAAGCGATTTTGTGAGGATAATCTCGTAAAAAGTCATACTCTGGAGACGAGTTTATGTAATCTTTTACTTCTTCAATTGTCATGATCTCACCTCTTTTATCCACATAATGCTTTCTTAAACTGTACAATATTTTGACTAACCCACTGATGAGTGATTCCAAGCTGACTTGCAATTTGTCTTTGTGTTAAACCTTTCTGCTTTAACGTGATAATCTTTTTATTTCTCGGTGCCAATTTATCAAACTCATTTTGAAAATGTACCTTTGTAAGCACCTCATCCTCTACATTATCTTTACTCATCAGTGTTGTTCCGATTGTAATATCATCTTCTGGTTCGTATCCTGCCAATGGTGTATCTAACGATTCAGCATTCCTATTCATTTTTTCTGTTAGTCTGTGCCATTTTGTATAATATTGATTCACTTCTGAACGTAATACCCAGAAGAGATATGTACCAAAAGTTCCTTTAGACTCGTCCCATTTTAATGCTGCTTTACAAATTGCCATACGACCAAGATCCATATATGTATCAAAATCTGTAAACTTTGTAAAATATTTTTCATGTAAATGCCAAATCAAAGAGTAATTATCTTCAATCAGCCTTCGCTGTTCATCATTTAGTTTCTTCACATCTCTTTGCCTCCTGTTCTTTAATGAATTTTTGTACTTCCTCTACATAACTTAATTCAAAATATCTTTCAATATACCCGCCCATTGGAACTCCAGTATATTTAAAATTAGGAATAGTTTCTTTTAGTTGACCACAAACCTCAGATCTAAATGTGTTTGTATATTTTTTCAAATCATTCATGGAATATGTTTGTTTAAAATGTGGCATATCAAGAGTGTTAAATAGTCTCCATAAAAAATTACTATTTCTATACTTTGTTAATTTAGCATCACGTAATTCATCCATAAAATCTCTCATAAATCGGATTATCTTATCAACATCTTTTGATGCTAATTCAAATACTAAATTTTCTGATTCATCATAATATGTATAATCATCATATTTTGTATTTGAATAAATCTTGTATACTTCATTTTTGCCTGATAGATTTGCTGATATATTATCAACATTCAAAACTTTGCCATTTTTCATAACTATTTCATCACTACACAATATCGCAGGAGATGTTATAGAAAACTTATCCAATAAAACATATTGATGGCTCAGATTAAAATGTGGATTATGATCGTCAAAATTACAAAACATCTCCGCTAACTCAATATGATCCTTGTTTCTCAATGAATTAATTTCTGTCCATTCATCACCAAGACAAATACCACGTACTGTTTTTAAAACCCTTTTTCCATAAATCTCTACATCGGCTTCCCAATCTGGGTCTCTATTTTTACTAAAAGCAAGTTCAAATTCTCTTGTATTTTTCCTTGACATACATCACACTCCTAACACATACTTATCACTTCTGAACCCAGCTGCATTTGGATGACCACCGCCACCATATTTCACAGCAAGCTCATACACATTTACTTTATCCTGTTCTGCGGATCGCAACTGATATTCCCACATACTTCCATTGAACGAAAAACCAATGAACATATCATATTTAGAAGCATCAATAGATTCAAAGAAATCATAATTGATTAATGCTCGGTTGATTGCATAGACTTTATGTCCCTCAAATATGGTTTCAAAACCATATGCTCTAAGATATTGTTCTGCATTTGCTGCTAAATACTCAATAATTGATAAGCCATCTGCTATCATATCACCAATAATTTTTGCTGCTTCATAAATTCCTTGATCTTTATTTAACGTGTTTAGCAATGGACTTAACGCATCAAAATCATACGATTCAAATGCATAGTGAAATGCTTTTACGAATTGTTTTGACGTTTCACCAAAATAAAATGTATCCCACATGGCTGTATATTCTGCCAGTTTTGGATAATCTGCTTTATATTTATATATATTGAGTAATCTTTTTACATTTTTCTCATCCGTCCTCTCAATTTGCTCCCAATTTTCATCACACATATATTTAAAATATAACCATGTCAAATTCGCTCCTGAAATACCCGCTCCAGTAATTCTGATTCCTTTTACATCACACTTGAAATCTTTATACGCTTCAATCGTAGACTGATGATGGTCGATCCAAAATACATTCTTTGTAATACTGAGCAACTGCCACATCTCTTCTGGCTCAATACTGTAGTCTACAATAAACACAAATTCATCCTGCTCAATGTCATGAAACGGGAATTTCATGCCGTAATTAATTTTTCGAAAGTCCTCTGGTTCAAATGCTAAACCTCGCTGTTCACAAGCTTTTCTAACGTAAAAACCAGATACAATTCCGTCTTGATCAACGTGATAAAAACATTTCATTTACTTCACCTCCTTTAATTTATTATTAATAAATTTTGCACACTCTTGCATAGCATTTTTACCACTAAAAACTTTAGCTATTCCATTATCTTTACATAGATTCTCAACAGCTTTAAGATCATGTGCGATCGTATCTCCGTTATATAAATTTAAGAATATAGTTTTTTCTGGACGTTTATTTACATCATCTACCAATTCTGCTATAGAATATACTCCTCTAATTCCTTTTGTAATACCATACACGACATAGTCTGCTGTTTCTCTTTCATAGACTTCTTTTTGCCTGTCTTTTTCACTCCAACCATGAGTGATTGGATTATAATAATTGCATTCAAGCATTTTCTGGAATTTATTTCTCCATTTCCATCCAGAAGTTGTACCACCTAAAAATACTTTCATTCTTCTTTCTCCTTTACAATTTTTACTTTATAACCAAGCTCTTTTTCAATTTCTGCAACCGTCATTTCTTTTGGCGGGGATAAACTCATATTTAAACTATCAATATCAGATTCCATATTCCAAACGCTTCTGTAGATCAATCGTCCCGTCAAAATACAAATTGCTTTCTTAACTTCGTCTGCCGTCGGTGGATAATGATCTAATGATGAAATAATATGTTTGTAATTTTCTTCATTCAATAAAACACGTTTAGAATCGAGGGATGTATTCTCTTCTTCCCGTGATTCAATATATAAGAAGTGGTTCATTATATCTCTCCTTTTTCAATTTCTTCTTTTATAATTCTATATACAGAAGCCTCATTGGACTCTTTATCATTGATTCCGTTTCTTTCTAATAGCCTGTCCAATTCGTCTGGACTCAACCGATCAAAGAATCGTTTTATTTCCTGTTTACGTTCTTGTCTTGTTTTCATTTTTTTTGTTTAAATTCCTTTAGTTCTGTTATTTTTTATAGTTGCCAAACCCACAAATAACATAAATCCGACAAAATAACATAGATTTTAGTGAGTGCTATAACAAACCTCACTTTTGGCGTACTCAAAAACTATTTGAGCAGAATATTTTTATATTCCAAAAACACACCAAATATTTTAAAATTTTTATTTTGTTTCTTAGCCATATCTACTTCACTACCTTACCATCTGGCATTATAAATTCCCAATACCCATCACTATTTTCAACTTCTTTTGGTTCTTCTTTATATATTTTCTCCATCAACTTCCGACCTCGCTCAATATCTTCTTTTGTCCAATTTTCTACTTCGTCAATCAAACCTTGCAAAAACTTCAATGATTCTTGTTTACTCATGAGTCTTATTCCTCACATTTTCTACCATATAGTAAGAATCCAATATCTCGTATTCTACCTATCTTACGATCATCCTTGTTTTCAAAAAATTCTAAAGAGTAAATATCACGATTAGAGGTATTTACTGGTTTGTCAAATTTAACGGTCATATATCTATACCCATATCTGCGACCAATCTCATCTGTTCCGATGCGAGTAATTGTACCTTTGTCGTTATTTTTAACCAAACCTCCTTTAGCCGCTGGCTTCATTCTATAAATATAAACTCTATCTCCGATCTTTAGCATTTACTTACCTTCCATTTCTTCATAAAGCTCTCTAAATTTTCTAAAATCATCTGCACTGCCACCATTATCTGGATGACTTTTCTTCATTGCATACTTCACTGCGTCCTTAACATCTGAACGAGTTTCTTCCTTATTATATGTATCATTTTCTTTGTTGTTAGCATCAGCCATAAACGACATCTTATCTAAGATCAAACTTACATTTGCCTGCCTCATCCGATCTAACTTTCTTTCGTATCTCAGAAATACAATCGCTCCAACGATACAAAATCCAATCGCATAGCCAATGACAAACTCAATATTTGCTCCCATGTCTAATCACCTCCCGTAAATAAAACTCAGATTTCACCCTTAGTCGTATATCTTTTCTCACAGCCACATTTCTTACACCGATAAACCTTTTCACATTTATAAGGCTTAGTTGATTTCTCACTCCAATATATATCTGAATTAAATATCTGTTCCCAATCATGCTTACAGAAACAAGATCTTATATACCAAATTAATCTTCTCATTTAATATCTTACACCTCATATTTCACTCAATAAGTCTTTCACAATTACTCGGTCTGCATCTTTAACCTTTTTTGATTTTGTTGTTGCCATGAACTTTAACCACTCTTTTCTCATTTTCTTTTCATCATCATTTAGGTGTTCGATGACAATTAATTGCTTAGAATTAAGTTTGTCGTGACTAGAAATATAGTTATTCCATCCGTCTATCCAAAACAACTTGTTTGAGATAACTAATGCATATCCCATCAATGTTTCTCCATTTACCATTCTTGATCTAAAACACAGATTTCCATTTTCAATGGGATTATTTCTCATATCTTTCATTTTTCATCACCCTCTTCTGGTCTTAACATAATGCCAAGACCTGTGCACATTCCTGTAAGTTTCTTATCCATTGCCTTAATTCTTTTGTAATTGTAATAGGTCATATATGGTACTCCAATTCCAATTGCTATGATCACCATAAACGCCAATACCCAAATTATGTAAAACAAAACGTCCATTTTATCTTTCTCCTTTTCTACTACTATCTCCTAAAATCGAACCACCATACTGTGTAAAAATTCTTCTGAAAATATGTATCGTCTCCATCATCAAGTTCTGTGAAATATTTTCTGCCTCGTTCCTTGACATCGTCTTCATTGAAATAACTATATGCCCATGCAGGAATTGTATAAGATTCTTTATCTTCTAAGCAGAGATTCAACAAATCTTTGACCATCATCTGCAATTCTTCTTCATCATATCCCTGTGTCATTACGTCAAAATATGGGATATATGCCATATATGGAACTGAGTCATTCTCATCTTTTAGAACTACGACAGGAAATGTTAGATTATAATTCATATCAGCCTTACTCCCTTGAACTATAAATATTATTTTTTCTTCATCGGTTGTATCGTCAGTAAGTGCAAATAGCGAAACATCTCTAAGTGCGTATCTAATATTATTTACCCTCTTCCTTCTTATGTTTTTTCTTTTTATATGGTATACAATAATCAGAAGATACCCATACCCAACTATTTTTTATATAGATTAAAAAATCTGCACCCTTTTCATAGTAATAACCTTGTGTGTATGGGCTAGGGCTTACCCCATACACTTTGTATGGCTTACCTTTATATAAAACTTTCATACTATTCATCCACCTCACAATCAACATCAAATAGATATTTTATGATGCGTTTTGCTCCAACCTTGTTGGCGGCATCCTCAGCGATTTCTTTAGAAGAAAAATATACCTCATTTAGGCGTCTAAGTTGTACGGCAGGGATTTTTGCCAAATCATCCTCAGTCACATCATATCCAATATAATAATGAAAATTCGCTCCATCCCATTCTTTTTGATCAGGATCATTATGTTCATCAGCATATATTTGCAATTCAACCCTAACCTTCTGCTTTTCAATAGCAAACTCTGTATCCTTTTCAGTCTTAAATACATTACCTAAAGCTAATCTTCTAAAATCTGATGCTCTACCTTGCCATTTTGCCATACAGATATGCCCATCATCAGTGATGAAATAATACGTATCCCCATTCTTTAAACCACATGAATTAGCTTTTTCTTCTTTTTCTGATCTTTCACAAAATTGCTCAAATAATGATTTGAATAAATTCTGTTGTGCTTCAGATAATTTTGAAATATCAATTGTCTTTTCTGTACCCATTTTCTTTCACCTCACTTTATGCTCCAAAGATGTATTTAATGATTCTGTCTCTTCCGATTGCTTCAATTGCATCAACTAAAACATCTTTTGATGTAAACATAACTGTACCCTGTATTTTTGTTGTAGCCCATGTATCGCAAAGAAGTCTTTTTCCGTCTTCTTCACATCGAATACAATAACAACGATTGGCAAATTCTGTGCCATTGTGTTCCTTTGCATACCGCTCAAGTTCAACTTCTACTTTTCTTTTCTTTCTTGCAAATACTGCTTCTTCTTGTGTTTTAAATACGTTGCCTAATACCCATCTACCGTTATCGACAATGCTATTAAACCATATTGCACTATAAATAGATCCGCTACCATCAATGTAATGATATCTTTCACCGTATTTTGGTTTCCAAACTTTAGACCCTGAATTAGTTTTTTCTTTTGGTTTCGCTCTTTCACAACATTTATCAAATAATGCTTTTATTAGATCCTGTTCTGCCTCTGGTAATACTGAAATGTCAATTGTTTTTGTTACACTCATTTATTTCCCTCACTTTTAAACTCTTCAATCTCTCTCCACGCCAAAACACTTTCGTCGTTATAGTATAAAATGTTACTGTTACGCCTTCTCCATCCATGAGAATCGTGCCATGACCTATGGGTGGATTCACCTTTTATAAAAACCCAAACGTACTTAATATCTTCTGGCAGATCATCAGGATTCTTTCTTAAGTCATGCCATCTATACTTTTCTTTATATTCTTTTAGCTCTTTGAGTTCTTCCAACCACTTTGCAAACTGCTCATGGTTTAAGGCGCAGCCAATAAGTCTGTCAAGTTCTTCATCATCTGGATTCGCATGACACAACATGGCTTCTGTGTATTTCTTTGTTGCCATATCATTTGCGCATTTGATAGTTTCTTCTAAATTCATTTGTTTCTCACCTCTCTAATCAATTTCTGCGATGCTCTCTACAAAGCAGTTGTAATAAATATATCTCTTGCCTTTGTAGTCAAACTTGACATATCCACCATCATTTGTATCAATATCAATTTTCCCTTTATATTCAGCAATCTTTTTACCATCTGCTGTATATACTGTAATGACTCTTTTCATACCGCCATTCCAATCGCTTTTCATATCAACGATTTCTCTTTTGAATCCTGCACATCCTGTCATTGATCCTAAGCAAATCGTTACTCCTAATACTGTTGCTAAAATTTTCTTTCTCATTTATTTCGCTCCTTCTTCTTTATAGTAATATCCATACAAGCAACAATCTCCAGAATCCCATGTGTCGTAATAACAACCGTCTGAAATTGCAACTACATGATTCGCAACATTTACCAAGTAATTGCCTTGCTTATGATCTTTTGCAAAACTTTCAACTGTTGGTCGTTTAGATCCTTTTCTGTTGCTTATGCCCTGATAAGCAAATCCATTATCAAATAAATATTCTTCATAACATTTTCGTTCTGATGGCATACACTGCATATCTCTTGCATATGGTAATAAGCCATCAAATGTCGCTAACCATTCTTTATTAAGAACTTTTGTTAATGCTCTGATTACGCAATCTGAATGATTATCTTTTGTATCTTTATCGTTTGGTTGATAATATCTGTAAATTTTATTTGACATTTTCTCGCTCCTTCATATTTCATTTCTTAAAGTTTATCTCTTACTTGTTGAATATAATATACCACTTCTTGCAGATAGTGTCAATGCAAAATCTTCAACTTCTTGAATATTTTATTTTACATCCTGTATGTAATATGCTACAATATAGATGTGGAGGTATATCATATGATAAGTTATAAACCGCTTTTCGTAACTTTAGCGAAAAGAGGTATGACAAAATCTGATTTACGAATCGCTTTAAATATGGGGTCTGGTACAATTGCCAAGATGGCAAAGAATCAGTATATCAGTCTCGAAAACATCGATAAAATTTGCTTATATCTTAATTGCAAAGTTGAAGATGTTATTGAGGTCATACCAAACGATTAATCAAAAAGACTTTGACCATTTAGGTTAAGGTCTTTTTTAGTGGAAACAACAGGAATCGAACCTGTGTCGGCAATTTATATGTGATGAAAAATTAAAATGTAAATAATATAAAAATACTTATATGGAAGTAGAAAAATGAATGTTTATGTATTGCCTGCTCTACCAACTGAGCTATGTTTCCATGACTGGCACTTTATATAACCATATATAGTTGTTTGATAATTTGATAAACACTATATGTTGTGGTTTATAGCGTCATAAAATGCCAGTTTTATGTTTGTGAAATTAATTTTTGTAGATGAATTTATCCGTTATTTGCGAGCGTTTTTCATTTGATCTAATATGGCTTTAGCTTCCTGCTGTCGCTCTTCTTGTTCCATATGATAATCCAATGTTTCTGCACTAGATTCGTACGCAATGGTAACGCCTTTGGCTTGTTCACTAAGTTTCTTTGCTCCTTCTCGAACTTCTTCCAATCCTTCCTGAGCAGCATTAGAACTATTGTATTGATCTAAATTTTTCTGCAATTCTGCAATCTGCTGATCCGCTTCCATCTGGAGAACTACAGTGTCTTTTTCGCTTTTTAGTTTAATAAGCTGATCATATGCTTGGTTTTTAATTTCTTCTTGTTTATCTTTTGTTGCTTGCAACTCTGGAATCTTCTTTTCGTACACTGATTTCTGTGCCTTTAACGTGGCTAATTTTTGAGCATAATACATTGCTTTTTTATCATCATTGTTGTCAATATACTGATTGATCATTGCCTCGGTTTTAGAAATTTCTTCTTTTGTTTCTTTGAGGTCATCTTCCATTGTTGCTAATCGACCAGCTACCATTGTGTATGTACCCATTGTTTTCTGGTAGAAGTCCTGCTTGTCTTTAATTGCAGTATTATATCTAGCTCTTGCTCCCTCTGGAGTCATTGCATTTTCTTTGATTATCTCTGTAACTGTTCCAGATGCTACATTTTTAATCTGCTTTCCATTTTTAGTAAATTGTAAATATGCGATAATCGCTACAATTACACAAATAATAATGATTGTCATAATAATTTCTCCTATTAGAACTCACGGTAATCTGCTGGCTCTGGTGTTACAAGATTTTCATTATCTGTAGATTCTACTTCTTTATCTTCAGAAACAAAATCTTTTAACATCTTTGCAAGATCAACACCTGTAGATCCTTTAACACCATCTGATACCTGATTCACAACATTCATAATATCTTTTGTTAATTTTGTTGTGTTTCCTTCTCCATACATAGTGATACTTCCTACATTTCCTAATGGTGCGGCTGCATTTTTAACTGCTTCTGGGAACATCTGACACATCATTTCTACAATAGATGCTTTACCCATCTGTTTCATAGCTTCTGCTTTCTTTTCGATTGCTTCTGCTTCAGCAATACCTTTAGCTTTGATTGCTTCGGCTTCTGCTACACCCTTTGCACGAATACCTTCAGCTTCCTGCTCCATAGCATATTTTGTAGATTCAGCTTCTTTTTCTTTGGCATATTTGTTAGCTTCAGATTCTTTCTGTTTCTTGTATAAGTCTGCATCTGCTTTCTGCTGTGAAGCATATCTTTCAGCCTCTGCCTGCTTCTTGATCTGTGCATCTAATGTCTGCTCTGTTACCTCAACGTCTTTGCGTTTCAGTTCAATTTCCTTTTCCTGACGCATAATATTAGCATCCGCAGTTACAACTTCAATTTCTTTACGTGATTTTTCTTCCTGGATCTTGTATGCTGCATCTGCCTCAGCTTTCTTTGCTTTTGAAATCTTTTCAAGCTCAGATTTTTTAATCTCCAGATTGTTATTCTTTTCTGCAATCGCTGTTGCTGACTCTACCTTTGCATCATTTGCTTCTTTTTCAGCCATTGCTTTTGCTTTTTCAATATCTCTTTCGCTTTCAGCTCTGGAAATCGCAGCCTTCTTCTTGATTTTAACAACATTATCTACACCAAGATTTTCAATAACATCATTATCATCCATAAAATTCTGAACATTAAAACTGATAATATCTAATCCCATTGCAGCAAGATCTGGCTTCGCATTTTCTGTAACAAGCTGTGCAAATTTCTGACGATCAGAAACCATTTCTTCGAGACTCATCTTTCCAACGATCTCTCGCATATTACCTTCAAGGACTTCTCTTGCGACCTGTCCAATATCGCCTACTGGCTTATTTAAGAAGTTTTCTGCTGCAAGTTTTAATCTTTCTGGATTACTGCTAACCTTTACATTGACCGCTGCATCTACATTGATATTGATATAATCTGCTGTCGGCACAGAACTTGATGTCTTAACATCAATTGGAATTAACTCAAGATTAAGATGGTCTGCTTTTTCAAAGAATGGGATTTTTAATCCTGCCTTACCAATTAATGTCTTAGGTGTCTTTCTAAGCCCAGAAATAATATAAGCTTTATCTGGACTTGCTTTAACATAACCGCTACCAATAATAGCTCCTACACCACCAACTGCAACAACAACTGGTACTACTGTTCCAATTACTTCAATCATAAATATCTCCTTTGTTATAAAAATTATTTATCACAACACCATGTAAAGGTGTTATAATTAGTTTATATACCACATCATATAGTTTGTCCTACTCGTACATACTATATATAGTGTATCTCAATTGTCCAAACCGCTATATATTGTGGTTATTGAGGTTGTAAAATTACTGTTTTATTAATCAAATAATCCATACCCAAAGTGCTGTCTCAGTTCATGATTCCAACTATTAATCGATTCAACTTTTCGCTCTTTGACAAGCTTATATCGAAAATCTTTAGGCATAGACAATGCGATAAAATTCATAATAAGTTTTGCACAGTCTTTCCTTTCTTCGATATAATACACGCCATCTTCTTTATAGAAATCAACCTCTTTAAAACACCCAGAATTATTTAAAATTTCAAATGCTGTTTCGCTAATTTCTGATTCTTGATACTCTGTCCAAATCAGTCTCTCACTTCTACAACCAAGACCTAGCCCCGTATAATCTTCATTACAATTAAAACCTACTCCTAGCTTTTTACAGCTGTCTTTATACGCTTGTCGAATTTTATGAATATCATAGTTACAATCAAATAAAAAACTTTCTGATATTTTATGCCCATCTTCCGACCAGTCGCCTAATTCTAATTTATAAATCATTCCAGTCTCCTTTCTTTAGGCACCCACCCGTCAAATATGACGAGCAGGTATATCATCTTAATCTTCTAAAGAATCAATCATCGCACGTAATTCTGCTTCTGACATCTTCTCAATAGCCTCATCCTGTTTCTTGGAAAGAGCATCAATATATTTTCTCTGTGTCAGTTTCTTATTAATACGTTCCTTCTCAGCAAGTCTCTCATTACGTTTTGTTATAAAGATATACTTCACAATACCAATCGCAGCTGTTAACTTTGGATCAACATTTGCATCATCCAACAGACTTTCTTCTGAAGATTTAACTTCCTGATCTTTCAGATTTTTATAAACCACGTCTAAATCTTTATCAGATAAATCCCATAAATCTTCTACGGATAATTCTCCCTTTGTTGATGGAAATCTCAATTTGCTTCTTGTTGCCATTTCGAATAAATTTTCTGTTGTCATAATTCAATCTCCTTTATATTAAAATTTAATTTTAAGAACTCTTTCAGTTGCACCCTTGACTTTGACGATCACATCATCTCGTTTTGTAGAACTAAAACCAATTCCTGATAGCTGGTTTGGATCATCTGCGACATGCATCTTATTTCCTAAAGCCTCGAATACTCTTTTGTGCTGTACTAATTCCTGCTTCAAAAACTCATTGAAAAATCCATTTGGAGTATCTTCATTTACACATCCGTTTAACATGAACAGATAATGTTTGTGTCCAATACCTGTCTGTTCGTCCCAATAGTTAGGGGAATAACACATTACTGTTACTGGCACAAACTGATTTGTATTGACGCCCCAAATTTCTCTTGAAGATGTTGTTGATGGAAGTTTCTCTTTGATTGTGAAAACGCCATCTTTTAATGCAACTGTAGCCACTGGTACGTTCTGTCCCTGTCGTAAAGGCTGATCGTATTCAAATTCATAAATCTGACCATCAAACTCAATCTCTGCTGTAAATCCTGATGTACCGTTGCTATGGCAATAATTGTGTACGAAAAATTCATAATCTCCATCAACCATTTCAGATTTATCCGCCCATGTAATATTTTCTACAGCAGGTTTTCCTTTTTCTGGATTGATTACATCAACATCAAGTCTGCCTCGTGTCACGTGATCAACCATATGGCTAAAGAAAATATGCTGACAAGGTGTTTTACAATGTGCATCAAAATCATCCCTATTCCAATCTTTTCCTGCATTCCACTGAATTGAAAATCTTAAGACTCCATCGACTGCTCCACCTGCGTTCTTAACTCTTTCTTTCATTTCGCTATCTGTCATATTTCCTGTGTATGCCCAACTAAAAGGATTACTCCACTTCATCATATTCTTAGCATCTTTATTTACAGGTGCGATCAGCGAAACCATATTCTTCTTGTGACGATTTTCAAACAGAACTTCTAATTCTTTTGCTGTTGGTAGAACATCTGATAAAAATTTCTCTGCACTGATCTCTTCTACTTTAGAAAATTTCTTAGGATTTACAGCGACTTCCTTGCTCATCTCGTCAAAAATATCTAAGCCACCCTGGATACGTGGTGCTGCATCACGATTACAAAACAGAATATTGTTTACTGTAATATCATCAAGTCTTGCAAATCTACGCTGCAATGAATCCATATATCCTAAATCCGTTACAGTTTTCTTTGCATCCTCAAGCATTTTCTTAGTAAAAATTGCCTTTGGTCGTTTATAATTCGCAGGAGCTACAACATTTTCATAAGCTTTTACTGCATTATCTAAATCCATACTTTCGCTGATATTCACAAGTAATGTACCGATACTATGGTTTCTAATACGACCAATTACATCTCCGATCGTCATGGCTTTTGTCCATGTGTATGTATCTTTTTTTTCATCAGACAAACCGTTGTATTCTCGCTGATATTTTCTAAAATCTTTTAATACTCTTTCCCATTCCTGTCCTCTATAAAGAGTATTTGAAGCGATCAGTTCTAATACCGTATCAACAGCTTCTTCTGTGATTTCATCAAGCGATCTTTTGAACACGTTCTTTCGATCTCTAACTTTTGCTTTTACTGTAGGAATATCGGATTTTCTTTCTAGTAATCTCTCTGGAATCGGTGTATACATATGAGTCCATTTGATAATCTGCTTATCTTCTGTATACTCATTTGTACTTTTTACTCCAACTGTATTTGTAAAATGTCTCCAAATATCTTTGATTGGCTTTGATTCTACATATGTTCGTAAAGCATCAACTACTGGCTGAAATATGACATCATCAGTGTCGATCTCCCAGATCGTATGAATCTTACCGTCAACAATTGTCACAGCTCCACCGATTGTTTTAATAAAGTTTCGGCAATGACCACAGTCATATTCTCGTCGTTTGCGATACATCTTATTGGTTCCTTCAGGGAAGCTACTCAGATATACTTCCCAAAGTTCATCCTTATCAATATCGGTTTCATACAATGTAGAATTGTTTTTCTCTACATAGTCGAGCATCTTATTTAAACGCTCTGACAATTTGCTTAAAAAGTTACTCCAGTTTTCATTCATTGGTGTACACATAATTTATCTCCTTTTCATGTATTATTTAATTGCTACGAAGATTTCATCTTGTTTATTATTATTGATATAAATTTCTGTACCTTTAAGTTCTGGGAAATATTTCTTAGCAAGTTTTTTAAATTCACTTGCAAGCTTGGAATCATTTGGCATATAGTGCAATTTATCGCTTGAAAATTCAGCAATACAATTTACAGCTATTCTTCTTAAGAACTTCGCATGAGGTAAACCTTTTCTTTCCTCTTCTCTCTTCTTGTCCTTCTCAAGAATTTTTTCTAATTTACATAAGTTTTCTGTCACTTCAATGCAGCTACTTGGATATTTCACATATTTGTTTGTCCAGAAGTCAACTGCATCATGAGCACCTGCGTTGCCGCAAAGGTATTTTAATACACAGGTTTTGAAGCCATTTTCTCTGTCATACACATCATTTCCTTCTACATAGGCAACAGTTTCCGCTCCAGAAGTCCATAAGATTTTAACCATTCCATGATAATGTTTTACTTTAAACACTGGTTCGCCATCTTTTTCAATCTGTTTACCGTTATTGTCTAACATTGGCTCTTTTACTGTAATTTCTTTATCAACATAAATCGGTTTCTTAATCATTTCTTTTAAATTCTTCGTATTCATATCTTTCTCCTCTTCGTTTCCTGTAAGTTCACTCATGATTTCATCCAATTTTTCTGACGCAAATGTTAAAGTTGCACTCATTTCACCAATCCGATTATCAAGTGTTGGTGCGTCTGCTCGTAATCCACGTTCAGTTTCGGATCCTCCACAACATTCTTTCCACCAATTCTTTTCTGCTTCTGACGTTGCAGTAATTGGTTTTTGCTGATAGTGTGGCAGAACAGACACTCTTCTTTCTGAAAGTGGTGGTGGGGCTAATGTTCCAATTTTTATTTCGTCAGCTAAAATCGCACCTGTCTGAATCTCGCATTTTTCATTCATTGTTTCTTTTCTTGTGATTCTAATAGCAGCTTCTGTCGAATTTATACTTTGTACTCTATATCGCAGTTTTTCATACCAATATGGCACAATAATATTTACTACATCATTTTTATAAACATCCATGACAATTGACTCCGCATCATCAAACACCTTATATTGATAAGGATGTAATGTTTTAGTAATTATACCTTGAGGTTTTATCGTGTAGGTAGCTATTATCGCTGAACCAAACTTTAATTCAACTGTCTCAATTTTAAATTTTACATACACATCATCGTTATCTACTTCGACAATCTCTCCTACATTAAATGATGAAATCTGATTATGATTATATTTAACTTCTTTGCCATTCATACAGCGTATCCAAACGCCCGTTTTATTTTCTTCCATTCTTTGTCTCCTCTCTAAGCTGATGCACTCTGTGAGGCAAAGTATTGTGCTAATTTCTTTGCCAAGTATAATTGCCCTTTGCCAGTCACATATGTTTTGGTAATCAACTTGTTTCCATTCTTAGTTTCAACTTCACTTTCTGTTAATTTGAAAATGCCCTGCTTAACATATCTTTCATATGGGGTATTATCTGACATGAGATACCCTTCTTTTCTTAACCACGCAAATAATTTGTTTCTGCCCATATGAATATCTTGATTTTCTTTCTCAAGAAGCTTTGCCATTGTTTTCATATCAACCATTGTTGGTGTGGCACTGACCGTATTAGCAAAATCAACAAGTGGCTTCTGTTTACTGATAACTTCTTCTTTCTGGGCTAATAGTTCATCCTTTTGCTCCAAAGTGTTTTGCATAATATTCAATGCTTTCGCCATGATAGTTAAATCATCATCATCTTTTTCAATTGGAATATATCCGCCCGTCTTACGAATCTGCGGAAGAACCTCGGATGTAACCCAATGCTTAAATTCTTTTGCCTTATCAAGTTTACTTCCAAAAATCAAAGCGTATAAACCTGACTCATTAATAAACACTGGGTATTGAACTCTCCCTAATTTGTCTGTTATAGATGGGGTAACGTTTCGTTCCCCCATAATTTTATCTTCATCGTCAACATGATCTCGAATTGCTTTCTTCGAATTTGTATAACCAAGACACTCAGCTACATCTTTCCCTACGAACCACGGGTTATTATTTAAGATTACCGTTCTTACATTTCCAAATTCATCATTGTTGAACACCAAAGTGTTTAACCCTTCATTAACCATATTCTTTTCTTCTGTCATTAAATGCCTCCTAAGTTATAATTTTACATTTCAATTTTGCACAAATGCCTGTGCGAGTCATCATATATAATAAGGAAGAAACTCTACCCGATTATATTCTGGATCAGCTCATAATACTTTGTTCTGCCGACATAAGGTTTATGCTCTGCATCTTTTAATTCTTTCTTCAAAGTACATATGTCTTTCTGATTATCCATGCAATTCTGCATCACTTCTATGTATCGAATACAATTCTTGATCTTTCTATGCAATTCTTGTAAGGTTTTAAGATACCCAACAATCACGGCACGTTTCGCAGCATCAATCTTTTTAAACTCAATTGCATGAAGAATATCACTTCTTGCAGAATCGGCATATGATAATGCCTGTTCTAACTCAAACTTCTTTTCTCCTAATTGATCTGAGTCATATGCTAAAAGCCCTACTATAGCTCTTTCCTCAGTCTCTATGTTGTCGATTAATGTATTATCACATTCCCAGTCCATAAAGCAATTTCCATTACCTTTACGCATTATTTCGCTAGATTCCATAGGTTTTCCAACTTTACCTAGCTCAATTTCTCTGGCATGAAATCCGTCTTTCATCCACGTATATTTATGCTTCAAACCTAAAATGTGCTTTGCTTGCTTGGAGGTAAACTGAGTAGCTTCAGACTTACGATTATCACGAACGTATTTATTTCTTGCATGATCTCTTTTCACATAGAACTCTTCATTCGTAATTATGTATTTCATACATCACTCCTATATTTAGTTGTATTTTTTGGAAAAAAATTCATGTTGACGAACATGTTTAGAATTGTTATAATGATTTTAAGGATATTATTATCCTTTCAGATTAAACAATTCTAAATATCAAATTCGATTTTCTATCGTGCTGCCAACACGGTAGATTCAAAAAATCTTTTTTTGTTATTTATGATTTGTTTAGTTGAAATTTTTAGTTTGTGTGAAAGTAGAAGTTTTACCAAAGACTTCTGCTTTCTTTTTTATTGTCTGTATTTTTATGCCAACATTGTATCTCTCTTTGTATGTAAATTGCAGGCATTTGATTATGTCAAATATGTCGTCCTGCTTAATATGAGAGAACAAATTCTCATCTTGAATAAATTCGATCCAATGATATGAAAGATCTTTATCCTTGCCATAGATTTTCATCTTTCTATCATCTGCTCGAATCTTATATTCGCTCAGAAACCACGATGACATTTCTGATGAGTGTAAATCAAGTACATCAATATGCATTTGATTTGATTGATTCGCTACTAATGTTTTTAATATTTGATTGTCCATACATATACCTTCCTTTATTCTGTCATAATTTGATGTACACGATAATTCTTATAGTCCTCATCTTTATATAGATAACCAATAGTTTTACCAATTACAGTTTGACGATCACTAAATTGTTTCTTTTTTATTCTATATGATATATAATAATTATAATAAAATTCAATTGCAATTTCACTAAATTGACGTGCGATTACAGATCGTGCGATTCCTTCTTTTGATTTAATATAATACAAATCTGCAATTGCCTTGATATCCATTTTAGATTTTAAATATTGTATAAAACCAGAATTAATAACATCAATGGTTGTCAATTTCTCATAAGATAAAGTGTTACCAGTTAATTCTAATTGAGACTGCACATTATTATATATCCTCTTTTGCTCTGCTTGATATTCTTCTATATTATTACATTTTTTTCGTGGTATTAATACAAAATCATCATATATATTCGTATCTCCCATTTTCAATTTATATTCATTCAATGTCTCGATAAAATCTTTGGAGACTGGTTTCCCAAAAATTGTTAAATCATTTTGATTAATATTTGAGAATTTTAGATTTCTTAACTCCTTTCCATTTATCCCATTATATAAACTCACAATATGAAATCTAGTATTCAATTTGGTATCGGCTGATGCATTGCACGACATCAGATTCGAAATAAACGCATTTATTTTATCTGGTGTAACATAATTAACATTAACTCTATTTGAAAAATATATATCAACTGCTAATTGCAAGTTTATAAATTTATCATTAACAAATGGATTATATTTAATGTAATTTTGTTCATATGCATAAGTATATAGTTTAACGAGCTGGTCATATCTTTTTTTAATAGAATTCATACTTTTGGTTTTTTTACCTCTAGTATCTGATAATATAGCCTCTTGGATTGTACCTGGTGCATACGTTAACCCAGATTCATTGTCATCCGCAATATCAGAATCTAATAACCAATTCCATGTTGGGCGACGTGATTCTGATACGTGAGAATCTATATAATTTTGTATCAATTCTTTATTATTCATAATATTCTCCATTTCTAGGATGCCATTGCATTCATGTACGATAACATGCCGTTTTGTATTAAAATGCCATGCCCTATTTTTAACATTAAAGATAGATCAGATATTCTTCCCCAATACTCTAAAAGATTATTCTTTGGAATTGTTCTTCCTTGCTCTAAATACACTTGTGATACCATTTTTAATCCATTACTGGTATTTGGATAAATGGTCACATGTGTCGGTATCCAGTTCCTTAATTTTTTTGTAATTGGATACACGTTAATCTCTGTGCTCGTATTGTTACAAATATTATTAGAATAGACAATAACTGGTCTTTTTCCATGCAAGATATGGCTACCTTCGATTTTCGGCAAATCTGCAAAATATATGCCCCAAACTTGAGGATTTTGATATTTGCCATATACATATTCTTTTCTTTTTCTGTTATCGTTTCCTTTTCTTTCTTTGTTAGTATATCCGTTCATTTTACGTCCCTCAACTTTCCCCAGTTGTATTTTTTATTTTCATGAATTAAATATACCATACTTTTTGCACCCTGTCAATAGGTGCAAGAAAGAAAGTTAATTTTTATTATGAACAAAGAATCTCTACATTTCTTATTATAATGCTACCATAGAACAAAATCAAGATATTTTTCGAACAAATGTTCTCTTTTTGTTCGAACACTTTACTTTGTGCTTACTTGGAAGTGGAAAATACTGTCTGATTTTATGCGGCTTGTCTAATTTCCACCTCTTTTCTTCAAAGTCATAGTCACAAAAATCAAGCACTTCGTCCACATATCCATCATTATATCTGTAATCTACAATCACAGGATATGTTTTATATCTCATATAACGTGATGCGTTATCTGGTTTCAATGGTGGAATCTCTGCTGAAATCCACATAAGATTCTGGTTTACTTTCTTTTCTTCCTTATTTTGTCTAATCGTATTTATCTTCATACAAAATTCTCCTTACAAAATTCTAATAATCTGCTCATAAATTGCAATCGCATTATCTTCTGGAAAGTTCTGGTTCACATGCATGTGTCCAAAGAACCACTTTTTATATTTAACAGATTCTTTAATCTCTTGCAAATAATCCGTCAATATATCTGCTTTATACACTCCTGATACTTGATCCATTTGATGTAATGCAGATGTGTATGGACTATGTGTAATTATATAATCCACTTGCGATCCATTCTGCTCCAGATTCATCATACCTTCTGTCATTTCTTCTTCTGAAGGCAACTCCTCTTTCCACCATGACGTATGATTGATCCTAAACATTTTGTCATAATCACGATACCACTCATTAATTCTTGGATCGTCTTGCTCTAAAATCCCATCCTGAACATCGTGAGAACTAGCTCCACCAAACGTAAAGAATCTCTTTCCCTGGATATCAAATATCTGCCCTCGCATGAGATGAAAAATAGAATCACGAATCTTATGAACCTTTCCGCCATTCCATTCTTCTACAGGATATTCGTACAGCCGATCATAATTCTCATGGTTCCCACATACAAACAAAGTAGTAAATGGTTTGTTGTCCAACCATTCCAGATTATGTCGTTCTTCTTTTGTGTCATGCCACAATCCAAAATCTCCGCAAATGATCACGTAATCATCTTTAGTTAACTCTACTCCTTCTGGGAAAGAATGACTGTTTAATCGAGTCATCCAATCCCCATGCGTATCTCCTGTTACAAATATCATAAAATAACTCCTTCCAGCAGCTCTTTTAGTGCCTGCATATTGTCCTCATGTACCCTATCATTTTGATCTGCATCATCCTTACCAGTCTCATAAGCACACTTGATAATCTCCATAACTCTATCATAACTCACATTAATAACATTTTCCTTTAATCCGTTAAATGCTCCGCTGATAATATCCTTATACGTCTGAGCAATATCATCGAACAATACATGTGTTTCCTCTTCTGTAATTGTAGCATATAAAAACGTCATTGCAGGACTACTATGATTCAGTAATCTCATAAGTGTATACAATACATTCTGATCATCCTTATGATCAACAAGTGTCCAGTATACAAAGTTTTTTCGCAATGTATGTGTACCAATGTTATCCTCAATTCCAACTGCCTTAGCACCTTTTTTAACAAAATCCAAAGCATTTGCTTCAGTCATGTGTCCTGATCCAGACTTACATGTTCCGAAAACATAATCATCCATTGGCACTTTGCCATCAATCTTGACATCATATTTAGTTCCTGCAACAGCTTCAAAGAAAATATCCACTGCTTCAGTTACCAAATCGTTAAAGTATACAGTTCTGAATTTCTTTGTTTTCTTTTCCTGCTTACGAGTCTTATCGTCTAATAAATCGCCCCATTTGAGTCTGACGATATCAGAGATACGATATGCTGTATTGTTTCCAACTGCAACTAAAAGATTGTTTCTGGCAGCTACATATCGTTTGTACTCTGTGTACGATTTATCAATCTGGTCTCTAAAATATGCATTAAAGGCTGCAAATTGTTTTCTGTCCTTGATCGGATACACTAAAGATGATACGCCTTTTTGTTTGTTAGATCGAGTCCATTTAGGACTTCCATCCTTACGTCTTTTAATCTTTGTTTCAGATTCTTCTGCGTTATTATTGTTTACTGTTTCAATAACTTCAAACTGTGTTGCTGCCATGATAATCTCTCCTCTCTTAATTATTCTTACACTCTCTTAATTACTTTTTCTATTTCCTGTGCCAACAGAAAATCATTTATTGCATTTTCATCGTCAGTAATCAATGTATATTTCCATACTGGGGAACCATGATATGATATATCTTCAACCTTAAATAATGCTCTTTTACCAGTGTTATTTTCTCTATGATCTGACTCCAATAACTCTGTATGAATTCCCCAACTATCATATAGATGTCCATCGTATAGTATTTGAGCCGCAGCTATTAATATATTATATTTACTCACATCAACCTCTGTATTCACTGTTCCGTATAATTTCATTGTTCCAATCTCCTCTCTAATTATTGCACTGTTCACGTACTTCTGGTCTAATTTCTACTTCAATTAATTCCATAATTCTCACTCCTATTCTCTAAATTTAGGCAAAATAAAAAGAAGCCCATAAGCTTCTCAAAATTGCCATTATTCAGTTTGCAATTATCATCATCCGTCATACAGGTTTATCCTGTCATCTGCTTCTCAAAAAGCTGTCTTTCTAACACATCGAAATCATAGTTACGATCACACTCTAAGTGTGGAAGGTTTGTTACCTTGGACTTTTGTTTAGCGTTCTTCTTAGCCTGATTACGTTCCCAGTTTCGTACTGCTGCCTTCCAGTCTTGCATTTTGCTATTGCCCATCATCCAGTCTTTGGCTGTGTAATAATCCACAAACTCTTCTGGATCAATTCCATTGTGTCTCTGCTGGCAATATCTGGAGACTTGCTCGCAATCAGGCGGTGTGAATCGCTTTATATTATTATTATTATATTTATTATTATTCTTTACTTTCTTTTTATGTGTCGCTTCTGCGTCGTTTTGGTGTCGTTTCTGTGTAGTTTTTTCATCTACAAAACCTTGATAAACACTGTAATTTACTATGGTTATGACTGTCTTTTTAGTGTCGCTTTTTACATGTATGATACTGTCGTTTTCCAGTGTCTTTAAAAATTTGACAACCTTTGAATTACTCCATCCCCATCGATCACACAATCTTCTGATCGAAGTAACTACCGATCCTCGCTCAACTGTTTCTAAATTTCCATCAATGTATTTCGATTGATCATTATATCCTGCGAGAATCAATAAGTCAATCATTGCTTGTCCTCTGGCAAATGGTTTATCTTCCCATAGCCAATGATCTGTAATTTTCCGATGGAGTTTAATCCATCCTGTGTTACTCATGGCATCGCTCCCCTCTATATGTGGAGATAAAATTCTCCTTTAATACCTACATATATTTATTATTCGTCAACATAATAATCACGTTTAAACTCTTCATAAGTCATAACACGTTTCCCACAGTTTCTACAAGTCATAGTCTTTCTATAGTTGTACTCTGTAACACCTTCTTCTTCCAGCTCTCCATTGCCTGTATATAAATCGTATCCTTTCATATAAATTCTGTGCTCTAAACCTGACTCACTTCCACAATGAGGACATTTGATTTTTTTTCGCATATATTAACCACCTATCAAATTTTCGTTTTATTCTTCATCAAGTTCCATATGATTTACATCAACAGGATTCTCTAATTTTAAAATATCTTCTTTCTGTTCTACAAGAGCCTGTTGAGCTATTGCATTAATTTTATTCTGTGCAAAAGCCTCGATTTCTCCTTTAGCTTCTGTAATTGTTTTGTCTATCTGATTTTGGAATTGATCAAAGATAAATTTTGAACTAGATTCCATACCTTGAGTCACGTTGGCAAGTCTTCTCAGAATCATTTCTCGATCACCTTTTCCAATAGATTTCTTCGTAGTAAAAAGCTCCTTGACTTCATCATAAAATTCTTTTGCATCGCTCATACGCTCGTTCATAGACTCTTTAAATTCATTTGTTATCTGCTGTCTTTTATTGATAAAATCCGCTTCGTTAATACGTCCTTTACCACGTAAATATTTAATAGTACATGGAGTACCTGTTCCAACATTCATAGAAGTAATTAATTCCGCAAATTGTGATTGCGACATTTCTACTTCCAGAATCTCATCTTCTCCAACATACCAATCATCATTGAGTCCCCTTGTAACCACACCTTCCCTTAATACCATATGGATTGTATCGTTATGCTGAATGCTACTGCCAAATAAATTGCTATGCCCGCCATGAGTACGATTGAATGATAACATTCCAAATGATGGATGTTTATATGATGTTCCAAGAGCATCTTCTGATATTATATAATCTCCTTCTTTCCTAGCATTTTCTCTCATTTATCCAACTTCCTTTCTATTAAAGTTTCATTTCATCTATACGATCGTCACATTCCCATACCGCTTCATAGCAGACATCTAATATATCTCTTACGATTTGTTTCCTTTGACTTAACTTTGCTTCTCTTTTTTCAATATCCTCTTTATCACGCAATAAATACATATATTTTTGATACGGCATATTTGTATCTGTTAGTTTTTCTTCTATAGCGATCCTTTCATCAATTACTTTTCTTAGTTTATTACCTAATTCCTTATTCTTGTCTTTAAGCGCTTTGATAATTGCATATCCATACATCCTTTGATATTTAGACTCAAATTTTCCATCTTTGAATTCATAACGATCCTCAACCTTACAAGCATCTAAAATCTTATCTCCGTTTTCTCTGCACTCATTTAACAATTCTAATAAACTCTGTTCATTATCAAATGTCGCATAGCCAATTCCATCCTCTTTTGTTTCATAAACACACATATATGGTTTTTCTGATGTATATGCTTTAGATTTTTCCATTTTAAACACTCCTTTTTAATTCCTTTATTTCTTACAAGCTACAATGCAAGTTAGCTCTTTAAAGAACGGTTGATCTTTAACCTGATTTAATAAATAATATACATCCAAATTGATCATATCTTTTTCGGATTTATCTATACTATATATTATTAAATATTCCAGTTTGTCACTCCAATTCTCAACAATTCCTAAATATTTTTCCATTTCCTCTTTAATGCTCTGCGAATCATCTAAAATAAAATTATCACATCTTGAAAACAGACTGCGAGAAATATTTTCATCTTCAAATATGATTACAAAACATTTTTCTGATCGAGAACTATCAATAAAATCACTGAGAAATTTAGATTTTCCGTTCCCTTTTAATGTTAATATATTCATTTTTCCATCACTCCTTCTGATCGAATATTTGTTTTATTCTAGTATCCAATATTCGTTTCCTTTTCTAATTCTGCTACAAAATTGTCCAATTTCTCATATTTATCAATAATGTACAACACTTCTTCTTTAGTCAAAAGTCGCCATTCGCCAGTTTTATCATTCTTAAATTGTAATTTTCTATTTATGCGATTAATCCATACAGGAATTCCAAATGTTATTCCAGAGTATTTATCCATTAAATACAAACATTTGTCAACCACCTTCCTATATTCCTTGGCTTCTTCTTTTCTTTTTTCTAATTTATTCATCAATTTTCCACCTTCATTATTATCTTGATTACACATCAATTGGAACAATTCTTCATAACACTCAGAACACAAATAAATCGGCTGTGTGCTAGTATATTTTCCATTCTTATATTCAAACACAATCTTCTTCATACTCTTATCATTGTCAGAATACTTCCTACATTCAACACATGATCCAAATTCATCTGGCAAATTTGCCACATTATATATTTTCATAATTATATCACACCTTTCTATTCTTCTGAAATAATTTCCACCGCAGCTTCATAGAATCTATTATATAAAGTTGCATTGGTTTTAATAAGCTGAGATTTAGACAGCCCATGAGCATATTCATCCCAGTTAACACCATTCTCTGTCATCTTGGTATAGATTTTCCGATAAACAGACGTTCCACCTTTAGATTTATTTCCAATATGATTAGCATAATTGGTAATCTTAATCTTCATTTCATCCCAATCAGGCTGTGCGTTCTCTTTTCGGAACTGTCGCAGAAGTTTTTCCAATGAATTAACCAATAGGTCAGGATATTTGTCATAGCAAAGATCAATCGTTGGTACATTACCTCTTTCCCCGATATTATACTTCTCTTTGTATTCTTTCCGATCCTGTTCCCACACAATTCCATATGTGTTAGTAAGATACCTGTATGTTTCTTTAAGAATATCTCTTGTAGTAGTTCCTAGTTCGTCAGATTCTTTTAGAATATCATCAATGATAGAGTAGACATTAGATTTCCATTCATTGAGCTTGTATTCTGCGATAACACTTTCCGTATCCACTACTGGAATATCTTTCGTAGGCTTGCCGATCTGCTTATATAATTCTTTCCGCTCCGCTTTCATTTCTTTAACAATGTCTGCCAGCTGATTAAATCCTTTAATAGTAACCTTATACAGGCGTTCGTTGTTTCTTTCCATCTGTTTCATAAGTTCTGTCTGTTCTGTAAGAAACTGTTCTACTGTTGTTACTGGAGTTCCTATTCTTAAATTTCCATGACGATAAGCTGCAATCACGTCCCATACCCAATCCATAAAAGCATTTGCCTTCGGTTGTCTGCTCCATCTGCAAATTTCCATCACACCACGTTCACTATAAAGTGTAGTATCATACTTCTTGTTATCAGTAGCCCCCAGTTTGAGGGTAACTGAATATTTATCCAGTCTACCTCTATACCTATTATGCAAATTATCAATTGCTTTCTGTGGATCACTGTATTCCAGTGCCTCTCCGATCTGTTTTCTTGTCATCCAAATATCGTCCTCAGCACTATAAAAATCACACGTTATATCGTTAAAATTTTCCGTTTTTACTAACTGTAGGTTCATTCTTTATCTTCCTTTCTAAACTGTCTTATTTTTCTCTATACTCATTATTTTTATATAGCTGTATTCCGTAAACTAATAGAAATAAAATCAACATTTAATTCCAACTATTAGTGTGCCAATCCTAATAGAAACCTATTCTATTCCTATTAGTTCTCTATATAATCAACACCTTACCTATTAACAATTCTATGTTTAGTTAATCATTAGTTTGTGTATAATAAATTTGACAAAGAACCGACCTGCCAAATCGGTTCCTGTCAAATATTTCCGTAAAATAAAAAGAACCTTCCGTTCGGTTCTTTGCCAAAATTATTATATGGAATTAAATCAGCTGATAAATAAGCATTCCGAAAGCTACGATAACCCATAATGTCGTAATTGCTTTCATAGGCTTCATAATAGCCTCTAATATTTCTTCTGATATGCCTATATACTTCTTTAAATATACTTGATTATATTCATGGTCAATTTTTCTTAATAAAATCCACGTCAAGAAAATAATCACATATAATACAAAAGATATTCCGCAGAACTGTTCAAAGAAATGAACAACTTGTTCTAATTCCATACTTCATCATCCTCATCTTCATTATCATATAAATTTTCCACTGGTGCTGTCTGCTGAAACATATCCGTTGGAGATAAGTTTCTTGCCTCGCACATTGCACAAAAGACTTTTAATACCTTATCCCATTCATGCTCCTGAATCCACTGTAGAAATGGTTTCTTGCCACGTTTCTTAACATCAATCTGATATTTATACTGTAAGTTCTTATACAGCTCGTTCCACATAACAGAGAATTGTGTTCCTGTAACCGCAGCTAACTTCCTAATCCCAGCGTTCATCTTGTTTCGATCATCCCACGTTAAAATTTCCGCTGCTAATAGCTTATTATCATTCTGCAATTTCTGATTTTCTTCTTTGAGTTCTTTGTTTTGTGTTCTCAGATCCGTTACCATTGCAAGCTTGACATCTTCAGAGAATGATGGGAAATAGTGTTCAATAAACTGTGATTCTTTTCCAAAGTCAACTGCACCGCCTGTCTTACGGATGTTTCTAAGGTATTCTTTGATCTGCTTCTTCATCTGCTTGGCAATCGGTTTACGTGACTGCATACACACTTCATAAAGTCCATCTTCTGTGAGAAACCAAAATGGATTGATGGTCTTTCCAGTAGAATCAATCTGACCTAAATTTGACCCGCTAACATTATTAGCGGTTAAGATTTTGGTCTTATATTTTTCTTCTGAATCAATCGTCTGTAACATTTTATCCGTTCTATAACTTCCATCAGGACGTTTACTGTAATCAATCCATTCTGCAACATCTCTTGCTAAGAATAACGGATCTTCAATACTTCTATACAGATCAATTCGTCTGCCTAAAATTTCCGTTGTGTCAACAAGCTGCACACCTGCCTCTACCTGTTCTTGTTCTCTTCGTTCTTCCATCGTGATGTAGTCATTAATAAAAACATAATGTCTTACGTTCTCAGCAAGGCTTGAAGTTTCCATCAGTAGTGAAAGTCGGATTAAACATTTAAGAGTAAACACCTTAGCACCTTTATAGCCGAATGAGATATTTAATCCGTTCGGATACGTTACCATGATTCTTCCCTTCTGTTTTTCTGTTGTTGCGTTCTGACCGTCAATGATCTCTTGCACTGTCTTAACTTCCATTCCATCGTCTAAAAACTCTTTGCGATACTTCGTACACAACCGCTTAACCTCGTCAACGTCTCCATCAAAGAATCGTGCTACCTGTTCTGTAGTAATATAATCTCGTCCAGGAAGCCACGGGATCGGCTTGATTGTAACCTGTTTTAAAAGCTCTGTGTTCTGCACCAGTTCATCCCTCTTTGCTTTGTCCAAAATTGGATCGCAAGGAATTTCCATTTCGTTTAAATTCATAATTAATTCCACCTTTCTTATGTAGTAAAAATTTGTATTAAAAAAGACACTCTGGAATTTTCCATAAGTGTCCTAGTTACCTATATTAATTTGTATTCACTCTAATTCTAGTTCATCAATTTCTGGTGTATCAGAATGATCCATTTCCCTTAGTTCTTCGATACTTGTTCCAAGTGACATAAGAGCCAATCTAAATTGTTTTGGATCGCTATGCCCAGCTTGTAAGTTCCGCCAATCAGTAAAACGCTCTGGATTCTCTTCCCTTTCCCATTCATAAGCTCTATGATCGGCTTCATCGTATAGCAATCTTGCCCGTGTTGGCAGCTTCATTGGCTCGTAACCTCTGCTCTGCTGTCTGTAGTCCTCTATGATATTATCCCAGCTCAGATCATCAGGAATCTTTTCTATTATATACACTTCCTGTAAAGCATCTTCGGGGATGTCTGGATAATAAACTAAAGCATATCTTTCATTTCCATCTTTAGTGTATTTATACACTTCATGTTCAATGTCTGGAAGTGTTGTATATTCCAGCCCGCTTTTCTTTAATTCTTCTACCCATGTTTTTTCCGTGAACGCCTGTCTCCATACATCTTTTCCGTAGTGTTTAAATTTATTCATACCTACAACTCCTTCCATATACAATCTGCTTTTTTAAATAATTTCCGTTCTATCTTCCATTCCAAAGATCGGAAAAGAACTTATAAATCCCATACAGAATAGCAACAAATGCTATAACCATTAAAATTCCATAACCACCACCTAAAATAGCTCCTAACATATATTCCAAAGTGTCCTCTGGAACGATAAATATAATTATTAATAATAAAACCAATGGCATAATTTACTCTCCTTTGCTCTGTTCTTTAAGTTTTTTGTTTGTCTTGTATCTCAACTAATATGTATATATCATCATCTTCTCTGACTGTAGTAAACAGTCCATAAAAATTACACTTCGCTTTCCTCTACCTCACTTGCAAATAACTCGTACTCATAGTCGTAACCACCGCCATCACAAGGAATATCAATATCTCCTGTATTAATCTTTTCCGCCACAATATTTCTTGCTTCGTCCTCTGTTTCTGCTTTGATTTCCACTGATCTCTTATATGTTTCTACAACATCTATTATGTATTTTTTCATGTAAATTTCCATCCTTCCTATTGTTTTTCTAGTGCTTCAATAAAAGTCGTATACATAAGAATATCTTGCTTAAGACAGTTCTCAAAGACCACTTTGCCTTTTTGATTAAGAAATAAATCAGAAGAAAGATTTTGTAATCGTATTTCATAATTTTTCTTTCGTCTATTTAATTTTTCCAACAATTCTTCTCGTGTTCCACATTGTCGGATATCGGGACCTAATCTACTATTTAATTCCATATCATTTCCATACCAATAGAAATTTCTTTTTGGGCTGCATACCAATTTACATACTGCACCAAGACCATCTGGTTTAGTCGTTGTTCCATAATTTGATTCTACTAAAACTCTCATAATTATTTCCATCCTTCCTACGATAAAATTGACATTTGATTAATTAATAGATCCATCTGCATTGACCAATCTATTTTCCATATCTGCGTTGTTATCTGCAATATTCTGCAATACATAAAACAGAGAATCATCCGCTTTAGACAATTTTCCGATTGCCTTAGATAAATTTCCAATGCTTTCAGTTAACATTTTCATATCTTCTTTACAATCATCTACGAACGTGTCATAGTCCATTCCCAAAGACATATTGAATAAAATGTTTGCAATTCTTTTTACTTCGTTATTTTCCATAACTAATCACTCTCCTATTCTTTAATCTCATTTGCAATGTCGTTTCTTGTTCCTCTGATAGAGCATCCTTCTGTATCATGTCGCATCAGGATCTCGTAAATCTGTTCTTCCTCTTCCTCTGTTAAGGAAAATCCTCCCCAGTATCCATAATCATTCTCTCCGTGACACATAACGATTCCGATAATTTCCTGTTTTGTTTCTGTATTCATAATCTCTCACTCCTGTTCTGTGATAAAACTTTTCTTTTATGCCGCTACTTCAATCAATCGAATCATTGATTCTTTGTAGATAGATTTTCCATCCACGTCCAATCGTTCAATACATTTAACTATTGACATAGGCTTATTCTTTGGTAACTGCCATGCATACATACCAAGCCAATCTTGTAATAAATTTAACATCGAATAATTTCCAAACGGACATCCTTTTGGCTTGAATTCAGTTAAGATTTCTTTTGCCATACTTGTTAATGTCACACGTATTGTTCCACCTGATGTAACTACAATATAATTTTCTTTCATAATTTCCACTCCTATCTGTAATAAAACTTTCTATAAAACTTTTAATTCTTCTTTTGTATACTTACTCCATTTTCCAGTCTGAACACCATTCATTCTTTCTTCAAAAGTTCTTTTTCTCATGCCATACTGTTCCGTTGCAACTCTATAAAAGTCATAGACAAGATCTTTTTTGGTATCAATAATCATAAAATCATGTGGATTATTCGTATTATCAAGAATGTATTGCATAAAATCTCTGAATGTGACAAGATCATTTGTCGTACACCAACATATTGCTTTATCATTTTCCTTTGTTACAAATTTTACTGTCTGCATATTCATTCCTCCTAGTCTTTAAAACATTAATCCACCTAAGTCTGCTTTTGCCTTATGATCTTTTGCTAACCAAAAATTTCCGTCAAGCTGCACAAGGTCATATTTCCGTTTCATTCTTTCCAGCTCTTTATCAGTTTTACAAATATATGGATTAGATCCATCTTCAAATTTAATATGATTCCATACCATAATTTCCACCTCTATTCTTCTATATCAAACCATTCAGGTTTTCCATCAATATAGCAACCACAATCCTCTGCCTCGAATTCTACTTCCTCAGGATTGAAGTCAATATTATCCATCACATAAGTTTTAATTTGTTCTTTTCTAAGATCAACATTGTATTTTTCAGCTACAGCATCTAAAAAATCATCAATCTGATATGCGTCAGAACAATCCATGATACCGCAATCGGGAACTCCTCTGCATAATATTTTCCATGAACCTCTACAATGTCACGCCATGTAAATTGATGTTCTTTGAATTCATTGATAATATCACTTGCAATCATTCCGACGATTGGTTGTTCTCCATATTTCTGTCGTTCTAACTCACAATCAACTAATTCCAAAACATCAATATCTAATCCGTTTTCTGTTTCTACAATTGCACTATAATAATCTCTATATTTGTTCATAATTTCCACCTCATATCTTTCCATTAAAAAAGGAAGATACATTTCTGCATCTTCCTAGATTACTTTGTTCTTGTATTAAATTTTCCGTTATTCTTTTTCCCCGATAAGCTGAATAATGCAACCAAAATCTCCAGCACGATATACTCTAATTTTGTCTGCCTTATAATCTGCCATCAATCCTATATCGTCATAGATTTTGAGCCATGCCCTGAATCCTGATGATGTTTCAAATTCCATCTCTAAGGTATAGTGATCTCCGATCTTTGCATTCTCATCCACAATATAAGCATTATATCTTCCATCACAGCCAAAATTTAAGATATTCGCCTTCAATCCGTCTTTTGTTGTGCCTACAAAAATTAAAGCCGCAATATCACTATCTCCAATAAACTCTCTTTCGTACTCTTTATATGATTTCATAATTTCCACCACCTTATTCTATAAACAATAACTAATTAACCATTCTTTTCCATCGTACTTTACAAAACTATACCCATCCATTGGAATTTTTGTTTCCAACATCTTCTTAATTTTCTTATCAGCTTCAATTTCATCTGCATCTTCATGAAAATTTTTCATAAATTCAAAATTTTCTGTAAAATCTTCTAATGTATAAACAACTGTGCCATTGTTTAAATGCTTTTCTGCTTCTTTTCTAGTACAGCCATCTTCCATTAAAATTTCAACATTTTTTTCCATAGCCCAGAGTTCTTTTAAAAGCTGGATCACAAATTCTGGATATTCCATAAAGTAATACCATTCATAAGCTGATTCTATCTGATCCATTTCTTCTCTAGTGAGATCTTCATAGTATTCGTCGGTATATCCGTTTACATTTGCCCACGTTTCAAAATCCATTGCTGTTCTCTGGAATTCTTTTACCTTGCTACTGATTCGTTGCAAGTCATTTTTTTCAATTGTGATCAAAGGTTTTCCATAATCATCATAAAGATCTTCCCATAAGTCGTTATTCCATTTTGATTTTGGTTCATGCTGTATGTAAATGTTTGTTGATCCATTTATATTCCAGCCCGTTGTAGCAACTAATTTTCCACTTTCTTTTTCTACTCCATAAAACATTCCAGGCTTCACGCAAAATCCAGCGTATGAAGCATGGTTAAAATGTTCTGGCAAGATCATTTCTTTAAATTCGTACATAATTTCCAGCCTTTCTGCCTATTTAGGACTTTAAAATATTAACTGTTCTCTTATATTATACACGATAATTTCCATCGTGAAAAGTAGCGAGGGCGGAATTGAACCGCCCGATAAAAGCACTCTTTTATCTACCATACGCCACTATAAATTACTTTTCTTTAAATACTCTAATTGTTTTCTGATAAGCTAAGTAATTGTTAGGATTCCAATCATATGATCCATTATTTTCATATAAATCAATATATGGAATTCCATCCATATTATGTCCGTTTCTAATGGTTTCGCCTTCTGCAATCCCTATAACGGTATGTCTTTCATATTTTCCATACAATTCATTCCAATAATAAACAACGTCACCGACTTTTAAATCCGTGACGTTCATTTCTTCTGAATGTAAGAATTCTTTTCCTAACTGTTCTTTAGTCGGCATATTTTCGTCAATGGTTTCTAAAAATTCCATTAAGTCATATTCCTCATGATCTTCTTTGATAACTATATCAGGATTCATATGGTTAACAATTTTCCAACCTTCAATCTCATAGATTCCATTATCAAGCCATAATTCCTCAACTTGTTTAGGTGTCGGATTATTGTCAACGATCTCAATTCCTACTGAAACATTACCGCCAAAGAAATTTCCAATCACTTGTGCAAGCCTAGCAATTCCGTAGCTATCAGTTTCAGGACTTCTGTATCCTTTTAATTTACAATATGTACAAAAAGCATTTACAGAATCATAACCACCATTCCAATGCACATATACGCCTAACGCCTGGTTCTTTCCTTTAATAATTGCACGATTTCCCATAATTAAGTACCTTCTTTCTTTATTCTTTTGATTTATATTTTCCATAAAGTGACGGGATAGGAATCGAACCTATCACAAATTACCATACGCCACCGTTTTTCCGTTCCAATACGTCACTACTAGCAATCAGTAGTACAGTCTTTCCGTTCATTTAAAGTAACTATTAGCTTCAATAGTCCAGTATTTCCGTTAGGGTGTATACTCATATCATCATGAGTAGTAAAAGCCTTTAATTGGCTATGTAACTAAATAAGTTTTGACGGATCTTCTTTTAAAATTTCCGTCATGCCATTAATTGCTTCTTCTTGCGTTTTATATTTCTGAAAAATTCCGAACGTGTTCTTGAATAGCAAGAAATATTTATAACCATGTAAGCTATCATCAATTCCAGCGTTCGGAGGATTTTCCGTGTAGTACAGTGTGTTGTACTTTCGTTCAATGTGACACGCTAATGCTTCCATAGTCGTTCTGCGACTCATTCTTTCCACCTACTTTCTATTTATAATAAACATCTACGTTGTTCTTATCATCGTGTGACCAACTAGATCCAACGTATTTTCCACTGTTACCGCAATCTTCAAGATCGTATTCACAACATAAGTCGTTATACTCGTCAGGTGTATCACAGAAAATTTCCGTTCTACCGTCAGGATATTCATTTCTTACTATCATAATTTCCACCTTCCTTCTATAATCTTTCCATCAGTTCTACAGCTAAGATATATGCTACATATTTCCACACGTTCACATATCCGTTCAGATCTTCTAACTTACATTGTAAAGCTGTATGAATCATTCCATCGCAGAACCCTTTGCTTTTAAGTTCTGCGATAAGATCTTTCTTTGCGATCGGTGGCAAGGCTGCGACTTTGATTTTTCCAATATCAAAAGTGTTACGTTCTTCCTTTTCGATTGTCTGTATCACTACCATGTTTGTTTTTGTCATCTTTAAAATTTCCATTTGATATACACTCCTTTGTTTTCTTATAAATCATTCTGCGATATTGGTAATCACAATATAATTTCCATTTCCCTTAAGATATAACAATTCATACACCTCCCCATCGTATCCGCCATTATTTTGTTTATAGCCATCTAGCGTATTGTATTTTTCATAGTTAATAATGTAATCACACATATCATATAAACCAGTTTCCATTGCTTCTTTATTTCTATATTCAATTTCATTCTTATCTTTATACTTATGACTATTTACATTGTCGTAGCTACATTTTACAAATGGCACATTAAGATATTTTGCAAGATCATTTTCAATTTCTTTTAGTTCTGCTTCATCTTTTTTCAATTCATATCTATTTCCAATCATATCTATTGTTCCTCCTGGTTATCTTTCTTTGTAATTGTTATGTCGTATCCCATTTCTTTCCAATACCACAGTGTTTCACTTTTAATATGGTCTAATGTACATAATCTCACATGACTTTTTTCAAGATCAGCCATATAAAGTTCCGTATTTGTTTCCATAACTAAAATCATTGGGAAATTACCCGTATACTCTACCTTGTGATGATATGGACTTGCTATTGTATACATATCGTTTATTTTTTCCAATTCTTTTTTATTTTTAATGGTAACATATGTATATTTGTAGTCTGTACTTGCTTCTTGATATACTGGACATTCGCCTTGCTCCATTGGTAAAGAGTTAATCAATTTATTCCAGCGTTCTTGTAGATTTATTCTTCTATTATCTTCTTTGATCCAATTTTCATGCTGGATACAATCCCATTTGTCTGTATAATAAATTCCATCATCTGAAATATAATATGTTTTTGCTTCTTTGATTTCTGTTCTCATGATCTTCCATACCTCCTATTCTATGCCGTTTCCAGTTTTTCTTTCTCATACTCTTCACGATCCTTATAGTACATATCTAACAGTTCTCTATACTTCTTTTCGCTATCTGTCATGTACAGTTCGTTGACACTTGACCATTCATTCAAGCCCTTTTCTAAGATCATCACGTACTTTCTTAGCTTAACTCTGCCCCATCTCATATTGTTATTTCCAATATCAAAGAAATAGTTATCTAACATACAGCCTTCAAAACTATCTTCTAAGTAATCATCTAAAGTCGTGCAAAACATTTCTAGTGTATCATTATCAATAATCGTTCTATAATCTTTCATGATTTCCAACCTTCCTTCTTATCTGATTTTTCCATTATCTGCCACGGCTTCTACATCATCACAATAACTATTGCAAGGATTCCATACACAATAGCTTGTTATGTGTTTTCCCTTGCGTACACGTTTGTTATAGGCAATATAGTAGTTTTTTCCATACGTTCCATGTCTACCTCCAGCAGAAACACTTTTGATAATTTCCACATAAATTGTATGTCGTGTGGCACGTTCACGGATCATTTTATCCGTTAGTTTTCCAGTGCTGATATACTTTACCTTATAGGCATTTAAGTCATAATTTCTGCGTATATAATCGTTTACAAGTTGGACATTCTTATTCTTTGCCGTGATCTTTACAATAGAATCATCAAGCTTGTTTCTAGTGCCGTGTGTGTTAAATTTTACAGTGACAACGGTAGTCCCTGGATAGGCATATGATTCCTTGCGAACTTTCCAGCAATAACCATCTGCCGTGTCAATTGTGCCGTCACTGTTATAAATGCCGTTTATCGTTCTGTACGTGCTTCTTTTTGTCTTTGCGTGTACAGTATTTTCCATCATTAAAAAAGCCGTAAACATAAATGCTACGACTAATAAGATCTTGATTGTTTTGTTCTGTTTTGTTCTCATTGTGTGTTTACCTTCTTTCTTAATATTCAAAATTCGGAAATAGTTCGTATAAATCTTCTTCATCTATGTATTTTCCATTAATTGTGATACTAACGGCATAGGATACAAAATATTTTCCATTATCATCTTCTAAACCATCATCATCTTCTTGTTTCCAAAAAGAAAAACAACTACCACAAATACAAATATCTTTTGCTTCTAAATTGTTAATAAAATGCTGATTGATTTCATTAAGAACGAATTGTTCAAAATTGAAATTTTCCGCTTTTGCTAATGTAGATTTTCCCGTTAACCAGTCTGCATCTTTTCCACGTAAAGGATCAATAAGTTCTCCATGTTCATTCTCTTGAAATATGTCAGCAGAAATCCCATGCAATTTAATTGTGTCAAGTTCTCTATATTTTTCAAAATTCATAATCATTTACCTTCTTTCTTATTCTGTATCTGTATCATCATCAAAAAATCCAACGCAAGCAAGCATATAGACAGCGGTAATCATTACCAATAATGCTTCTAAAATGAAGGCTTGCGGTATCTTTATAAACGCAATAATAGCCATTGCAATTCCTACAAGTGCAACGGCTATGTCTATCGGTTGTGGTTTATGTAGTTGTACTTTATTTTCCATTGTTCTTCCTTCTTTCTTTACTCGTCAACTCTTTCTATCATGAAGTTACCACCATGATATAAGTTGAGTCCGTGATTTCCACCAGTGATATATGCATCATCAGTGATCCCATCACGTTCTATATCTTCATCTGTAATGAATACACCCATATTTCCATCAGATTCTAGTTGATCGATCGCAAGATCTAAGATTGCACCATAATCCGTTGTAGGTTCGTCAACTGTTACAAGTTCGCTGAAATAACCAAAAATCACTTTATATTTTGTCATAATATCCTTCCTCCAGCCCTTTACGGGACTTTATTTCCATTTATAGGTTCAACAAAATAGACAAGCCGTGTTTTGACTTGTCTATAATATTCAATCTATAAATACGCTACAAACTCTGAAAAATCAACCGTATCATATAAGTTCTTGATTTTTTCATGATACACATTATCCAGTTCTTCTTCAGTATCTACCCATGCAATACCATCAAAAACTTTTTTTGCTTCTTGCAAGATATACTGTTTTGCTAATGGCTGTAAATCACAAACAACCGTTTCTGCTTCTTTATGTGGACAAAATGGTTCAATAAGATCCATTCTTATGTTATCTTGAATATAACTTTCCAAACTTGAACCGTTCTTTTTATCATCTGATTTATTAAAAAATTCTAACAGTTGTCCAACCGTTAGAATTTTAATCTCATTGTCATCATATTCATCAGCATATAAATATTGTTCCATAATTCAAACACTCCTTTTATTTCTTACCATGATTTAACAATAGTTCCATAGATTGCATGGAATAAAGTATTTTCGTACTTTTCATTTTCACAACCACTTAATTTTTTTAGCTGATTTCTCATATTGTCATACACTTCCTGGAATTCTGTATATGCTTTTTTAGATACTTCTAACTGTTTTTCTAATGAAATAAGTTTATCTTTTAAGTGGTCAATTCTATCATTGATTTTTTCTTTAATCTGATCCATGTCATAAAAGATAGTTGTATAAGTTCCATGATCATATTTTGTTTCGTGGCAGAAAATAGAATCACGTTCGTATCCGCTGAATTCTGACCATCCACAAATTGATAATTCTGCATTATTATCTTTTTTTGTATATGTAGCTCCGTCAAAATTCTTAGACATATTCTTAAATGGCGTACCATCTTTTTTAGTTGGGTAGGTAACTTTTTTCCATGTTTCAATTAAACATTTTGTTCTTTCGATTTCTCTCTTGATTTCTGTCTGAATTCCATCTAAATTATAATAATCCATAATAATACCTTCTTTCTTTAATAATACATTTCTACGTTTCTTTCCATTTCTTCTTGCAAGATCATTTCTTGATTATAAGATAATTCATCCCTGGTTAATCCTAAACTATTTAAAGTATCTGTTGGGTCTTGCATAATACAGAATTCATGGTTGGCAAGTTCTTTTCGGATCATTTTTCTAAATTCATCATCTGTTTTTTTCATTTCTGAAAATGAATCTTCTAAGATTATCTTATATTTTGCCAACGTATCAACTATTTTTTTATCTTTAAAGTAACAGAAGCATACAGTTGAAAAATACTTGTATTCTTTCTTTAGTTTTTTAAACTCAGCTTCTTTCTTTTTGTCGGGTGTAAAACCGCAATAATACATTGACAAACTATCATATCTTTGTGGATAATAATTCAAAAGATAGTTATTTCTACGTTGATATTCGTCATAAGTTGACACTGGAAACAAAAAGTCACTATCCAAAAATAGTGACTCATTTAAGCGTTCTATGTATCGTTTTCTTAATTCTTGAATGTTGGTTGCTGGATGATGCAACTGATAATCATTAGCATAATAGATATGCTTTTTGTTCTTAAAAATAAGAACTGAATATCCAAAGTATTTTCCTAAATCAACAAAGAAACAATCATGACCATTGATTGCTATATGATCAAGTGAAATTGCTTTTGTTTCGTTATATGTCAAGTTCTCAATTTCTGTGATATTCATATTTGCATACTTGACAATGTCTAAGATCTGTTTACAAGCATCACTGTAGCCACCTGGAAGTGTTTCATCTCTCATGATTCCTCCGTTAGCACGCCATTCTAAATTATCGATCATCATGTTTGGATCTTTGTATAATTCTTCCATGAATTCTTCAAATGATTCAATATCATCATTTTGCACAAGGAAGCCTTCAACAAGATTTCTTACTTTTGTTTCGTTTGTCTTATTCATCATCATAATAATATACCTTCTTTCTTAAATACCCGACTTACATTAGTTATAAAAGCGGGATTTTAAATAGTTACAATAAAAAAGACACAATCTTTTTAGATCGTGCCTTTGGTTTACTGGTTACAATGGCAAGATACCCAACAATTCGGTTGATTGCAAGGGTGTAAACCTTTACCGCCGTTATTCTCCGGGCAATGTTCACAATTGCCAATGTTATTTTCAGAGTACATAAATTTTATATACTCATTTTGTGTAAAGCTAACACCATACACGTTTCTTGTATATGGGCTGTATGCTTTATATACTTCCAACATACCGTAGTAGGCTTTTACACCTACTCTACCGATATTTCTTTTTTCTGAAGGACTTAAAAATAAAGATCCTTCATTGTTTAATTTGTTTTCAAACAATCTTACAACTTTTGTGTTTTCACTTTCTTTTTCATGATTCTCAAAATAATCTAATGGCAAAGATTCAAATGCTGTATACATTTCAATATCGTATTCATGCGTTTCTTTCCCATATGCTTCTAGCTTCATGGAAATTGTATCATCTAACCAATGACCAGCATTAAGACAATACTCTTTCTCATCATCATTTTCTAAGAAGAAATAAATTACAACTTGATTGTTTTTCATCAAAGGGATCTCATAGATTTCTGCATTTGATGGAATATTAACCATGTCCATCAATGTTCTACAAAGATTTAACAGTTCTTTACCATCTTCTTCTGTGCGATCTAGTGCTGAAGGTGGGAAAGAACAGATTTTTTCAACAATTGGCATAAAATTATTTTTATTCATAATTTCCTTCTTTCTACTTATCAGACTTGATAAGATTTTAAAATTTAATAGTTCTATAATGCCGATTAAAGCGGTATGCAAGACAGTGAACAATGTTCATATAATTTGTATACAAATTACTAACTACTAGGGTACAAGCCGTTGGCGTTCATTTATAAATACAAATATACTACTAATTGATATACTTGCCATTGTGCTATAATCAGCACTAACAACCATTAAAAAGTTGTTTAAAGTTTGAACCATGTCTTTTCTACTCTAAGACAAGAAAAGAGTTGCTACAATTTGTTACAAAAAAACAGAGTATCAAAAAATGATACCCTTAAGTTTAGATCCGTTCAATGTTATGTTATCCCTTATATATTACAAATATATAAGTTGTCTTTTGCTTCTTGTATGTGTTAATCCTTTGATTACGGTTTATTCCCTACTCTGCCACACGGCTTCTACTCATCAAGTGTCTTTGCGTTAAACCCTTGCAACATTACTTGCATATTATCTAGGGTTCAACTTGTATCATCATACAAGACAAAAAACTATTGAATTGTGTCTGCCACTTTAAAATGAATTTTATTTTATCAGAATTGACAAAACTTTTTAAGATATGTTATACTTAGATTGTCTAGAACTAAGTATTTTATACTTAATGGGCTTGTAGGTGTTACCAGCACTTATAAGCCTTTTTTCATTATCCTTATGTACATTTCATCATGTACAACCGTTTTATTTATTTTTAAGATTTACTTTTGTTTGCCATCCTTTCGAGCTGGTTTGTAAGTGATCGTTAATTGATTAGCTTGAAAGCTGGTGTTTCAAGTATCGGTTGTTATCACCACTCTTTTGTGCTTCTCTTTTAACTTGTTTTAAGTATATCATATTTGATATACCTTGTCAAGAGTTTTTAAACTCTTTTTTGTTTTTAAATCAAAGGCTTTTGTTTTAATGCCTTATCTTTAAGACACTTATACTATATCATATTTGATATATGTTGTCAATACGTTTTTTGTGTTATAATACAAATATATTACAAAAAAGAAAAATTACCTTATTATATAGAAAGAAAAGGAATAATATAAATATGATTGTTAAAAATCAAAGTGATATTATCACATTGTTAAAAATGCAAATGAAAAATAATAATATAAGTAACAGTGAACTTGCAAGACGTGTTGGAGTATCTCAACCAAACATTGCAAGAACATTAAATAATAATAATCACAGTATTAAATTAGATACTCTTTTTAAATATCTTGACGCTTGTAATTTATCCTTAGATATTAACATAGTATCAAATAATACCAGTGCAGATAGCAAAGACAATTAAACTATCTTATATCACTTGTACTCTGCCTATGCACTCTATAACATATTTACAGCCGTTTAAACGTGTTATAACGTGAGTATGCAAGTATAACGTGTATTATATAGAAAGAACTCATACAGTACGTCATTATTGATATAGTGTATTAGTATATGTATTATAGTATTGTGTGTATTGCTTGCGTATGCCGTAGGTGTACTCTCGTATAGTATTATGTATATATACTATATCTATATATTGTGTCATAGGTGTATATGGTATATAGTTGTATGTTATACTATTATATGCTATTATATAGTTATCGTAGTTTGGATCTAGTTTTGCGTGGTAGTATGATCTATACTATCGTGTTATGTTTGTATATGTTTTTATATATGTATGATAGCTTGATCTTGTATGATTGTTATATATTTATTTGTTTAGTTTGTATTTTAATTTGTGTATTTGTTGCAAGTGCTGGAAGTCTGCCAAACATCGAACACTTGTTTGCTTAGTAGTGTATCATGGTTTTGCTATGCTGTCAAGTGGTATAGATAAAAGCTATGGGTGAATTGTTTGGTATAGAGTTAAGTTATAGGTGGGTTGATTGTTAACTTATATAGAGTTTGGTGGTTAACAATGATATAATGTGATCTTTTTTGATTGTTTGTGATTTTGTTAGATATAGAAAATATTGTTTTGCTGGTGTTGTGTAGCGTGAAGTTTTATTTTGTGTTGATGGCGTGGATAGACTATCCAACACATTATGTAAAAGTGTTGGATAATAGACAAGCGTTGTGTAAATAGTCGCAAAGTAGTAGTCCTATTTTGGAATACTACGACACGTCGTAAACCATATTATATTATACAGCATCTGATACACTATCATGTAGTTTTGAATACTACGTGGAAATAGTTGGGAATTATCTGCACTCTGCACCCTGATCTACCTATAAATTATTTACAATCATTTACAAAAATTCATTTGATAAAATTATAGTATTTCAAATAGATTTTTACAATTTTAACCATGTAAAAATATGGTTGTAAAAGATCTCAAACCAGCATAACGGGGGTTGGTTTACATTTCAAAAATTGGAGATAACTGTCATTTTAGACAGACGTGTTCAATCACCGTGTCAACTAAAATTTTTCGACCCACTGTCACAAAATCATCACTTTCCCAAGCAATTTCCTACACTTTCCTAGATAAACACTTTCTGCTAATCGAAAACATGTCCTCGGAGGCGTCGTCGAGCGAATCGTTTATTTTACTACTCTTTTTTCGACGCTCTCAGAACCCCTTCTTTCAAAAATCGCACTTTTCTCAAAAATCAGCCTCATTTTCCTCTTTATTTTCCACAATTCTCTCGACGACACGTTTTTGTTTTGCACCATTTCATGCAAGTTTTGCCCTCAAAAACCTAAGTAATTCCTTATATTTTTCACATCAGATTTTACACAGTTTTACACAATTTATCGAAACATGATTTTTGGCTCTTCTCGAAGCACGATTTTGACAATTAATACCCTCACAAATCCCAGTAAATCCCTACACAAATCACATCTCAACCTTTGCACAAAATTACTCCCAGAAAAATGTATAAATTCGATCAATCATGCCCGAAACCGATTTTATCTCCACAATCAATCGCACAAAATAATCGTCACTTTTTCTTTATAATCACTATACCTTTAACCATTTTGCCTACGAAATTGGTGACACCCTATATCGAAGGTTCTCAACAAAGATATGCACAAAAATATATAAATTACAAGAAACCACTTACAAACACTAAAGAAAACAACAACTACCTCTTCTCTCTTATCCCAAGCAAACAAGCAATTTATTGCGCAGTTTAGGAGAGGCAGGATAAGCGTTAGCGTTCCTTCTCGACATTGCTACCGCAGGTAATATCACTTACACGCTTCCATTTCTTAGCAGATCATGTTATACTTCCATTGAGAGATTAGGCAACCCTCGGCATCTATGCCAAAACAGACACAACAAAAGATATTAATGGGTTCAAGTTGACACCACCAGATAATGTATCGGCAAATGCATTATCAGAATTTATACTCAGGGGAAATTTTTCTGGGCATATTTTTTACACCTTACAATCTCTCATTGCAATAAAATATCTTACATGATATAATCATATATATGGCATTGAACAAGAACATTCAATGTATTCCATGTATCAATAAAAACAATCCCTCGCAAGGCAAAACATTTTAATAAGATGGAATCCCTTGAACTATCAACCAGATTTGTGACAGATAGTGAACACAAGCAATCTATCAATCAGACACTCAGCCTTGCAAGCAGGGATTATTTTTATGCAAAAACTTATCTCTCATATAACCCTATAAAAAATCGCACTCCACAGATCATAAATCCATTTTACCTGTCTACACTAACAACTCTCCATGACATACCACAAAATCCATATTTGACGGATATACTCTTCTAAACATTGAGAATCACATATAATCAACACCTACCATTATGTCAGATAATCAACACCTAGCATCATGCCGCAGATTCCCAAATCAGACATCTATCACAACTCATCTTAGATCCAAGGCAAAAATATCTCTTCATTATGCCCTTTAAAAAATGTACTCTGAGAGAGCAAATTTCAATTCTACTATAGTACCCTAAAAGTTATCGCCAGAACATATAAAATGGAAATTAGCATCTGATTTCTCGTCTAAACATGCAAAAGTACCCTAAGTAATTTCACACATAACCTGGCTCTCGCACTAATATCACATAATGGGTACACTTTACATTGAAAAGATCATTGTCGGCACCAGTATATATTGTACATGAAAAAGTACAAGGATATTTCCTATGAAAAAATGCACCTGAGAGATCATAAATCAATTTTGCACCTTTCCCATACCAACAATACCAATTTACCGATAGAATTGAAATTCACCACAAAAAGCTCTTCTAAATGTACAGAATCCAGTATAAAGAAAATTACATTCTACCCAGATAAAAATATGACCAACTTCCCTCATTGCACCCGTTGACAAGGTGCATAAAGTATGTTAAAATACCAATATGCTTAAAAAGAAAATGAAGAAAGAAAGGGTATATACCATGAAGAATACAAATGATTTTATACATAATTGCGATGAAGAGACAAAACTCTCTTTCAATTTGCCATCAGGTATCACATCAGATATGATATTCCAGATAATCAATCATGGTAATCTGTGTAAAGATTCTTCCAGAGAATATATGTTGGCAAATACCAGAAAAGAAATTGCAATGAAGATTCATAATTACTGGAAAGATCATTCTGAGATATTATATCCAAGATCTTCAAGATCATATATGTGGTTGTACTACAATGAGATAGCAAGAAAAAGATTACGGACATTGCAGGAAGAAAATATAAAATAATTATCATATATGATCTACATGATGAAAACAAAGAAAGGAGAAATGAAAAGATGATCAATACAATTATCAAGACAGATAATACAGACAAAAAGAAAAGACAGATGAAAGATCAAAAGAGAAATGAGATGAGCGTCAGCGAACAAAGGCAATGGTGAAACCATTGGCTAGAATTTGTAATACCGATTTTTGTTTTTATGAATAGTGAACGTAGTGAACTATGAATAAAAATGAAAATCGGTATTACAAATGTTTAATATGCTTAGGAAGTATTATCTCCCCTAATAAGGTTTAATCTTCTTTAGCACCCCACTTTCCACACAATTTTGTGCGGAAATTTTACACCATTAACGCACATTTTTGTGTGGAAATTTTTTCTTGTCCCACATATAGTGTGGGTTTACCAATTATTTACAATTAAACTTTTACACATTTAAGAAAGGAGCGTAATATGACGATATCGCCACCAAAACAACGACCATTTTTTAAAAGGATTCCTTACGATATAATCTACGACCATGCAAGGTTTAATGATTATAGAGTCTTGTTCTTTCTACTACTTCAAAAACATACGTTGACTAATTCATGGGAAGAACAAACAATGATATATTTAAATTATAGCTCAGCATTTAAATTAATCGGAATAACACCAGATAGACATAAAAACGCAAACATTGATCAATTCCGTGAATTAATTAATCAATTGATTTTGTTCGGAGACGTAACAACTTCTAACATCAGCACATCCAAAGATGCAATGTTGATTATTAATCCAGATTCTCAAATGTTTTATCCAAAGGAACACTTTGCGATTTTATATGACTTTGAAATTGATTTTATTTTAAAATCATGGAATAGCCCTTCGTATTCTGGAATTAAGCCATGGAAACTATTACTTGTCCTGTCGTATTTAAGATTAAATATTAATACAAGATATGGTTCGGCTTATAATACGAAGAAAAATCGAGAAAGATATCCAGAAACATATCATCAATATTACACTAATATTAGCGATGACTTGGGTTTAAACCAAAGCACAATTGCAAAATGTGTGGATGATCTAGTAGAAATGGGAATTATTGCATGTAAACATACGTCTGGATTTAAAGGCTCTGCAAATTTATTAACTGGAAGAACTATTTTTGCAAATCAATATAAATACGATTTACAACAAAGAGGACGCTTAGATAGTATTTATGACTACAAAAAAGAAATTCAAGAATGTGAAGGACGTCTTACTTCTAAGAGAAAACAATTAAAAGCAGATAAAATTTACGAACATATTGAAGATGATATGGAACTTCCATTTGATTAATCACTTTGTTGGCAGCATTGTGAGTAATCAAGTAAACACAAATTAAAAATTAACTAAACAATAATATACATAACGAAAGGATCTAACAAATTTTCATGACAACACAATTAAATACAGAACTCAAAGACTTATTGGCTACTTCTGACCGTATCTCATTTGAGAACATGACGCAAGAACAGTTTGCAGTAAAACTAGCAGCACAGAGACTACGCACTACTCCTTCTTCAAAGAAAAGATTAAAAAGAAATGATGGTATTCGAGCAAGAGATAGTACAACAGATGCCGTGGTCTATAAGCCAACGCATGACCAGTATTATCGAATTTTCATCAACGATATCTTGAGTAACATTCGATCAGGTGGCACTGATTATTGTTTCAAATGGTATCAGGTGAAAGAATTGCTGCGGTTTCACAAGCACACGCTGATATGCAAAATGGTCAAAGAAAACAAGAGTGCCCGCGGCATTTATTTCAAGGTATCTCTTCCCAACGATTGGCGAAAGATTGAGAAAAATATTTTACCAGAACAGTAAGCAAGAATTATTGAAATACATAATAAACACAAATTAATAATTAAACTAAACAAATACATAAATAAGGAGACTTTTAATGAAATCCAGAAAATTTAATAAAGAAAAATACGCAGAACAGAAGGCAATGAAGAAAAAGAATCGTCCACAACGCAGTTATAAAAGCCTTGGGACAACCATTGAGATTCCGATCAATCACAGAAAGCATAAAATTTTGGCTACTGCCCGACATAATGACGAAAATGGTAAAGAGGACGAAACTTTTACTGTAACGCTTTCAATTGCCAAAGAGACAGGAGATTTCCCAATCTGGCATCAGTTTGAAGATGATTTACAGATCACGGCAAAGAGATATTCTCTTAGAACAGCTCTGATGGCTAAGGTAGTTGAGCTTGAAACAGCTGGTGATCTTGATATACATATTGAATCTGCTGATGCTATCTATAAGCTTCTTGAATGTGCAGGCGATTACCTAAGTGGTAAGTCAAATATAGTGGAGGTGCAGTAGAATGATAGTTTTATTTACGATTCTGATTGGTGGTGCCGTACTGTTTTGCGCAGGAATGTGTCGTTCTGCTGCTACCAGAGAAATGATTACGGAAGATATTTATTGCCAGATCAAAGCAGAAAGTTTACATAAAAACGCTTTCAGGAAACCAAGAACTGAAATGGAACAGATGACAGACATGATTTTTAAAGAAAGCGAGGATGATGAGTAGAATGGCATTAGATAAACAAATTCATGTACATTCTGTGGATACAGGGCATTTTTACACAGAAAAAGAAAAGGCTTTACATAAGCAAAATATGTACATTCGACAGGAACGTGCAGCAATACATAATCAATTAAAGGATTTAGAAAAACAAGCAAAAAGGCAAGGGTTTTCTGATCAGCAGATTAAAAATATCGAAGCAATTCATATGCGTAGACAAGATATTATTGACACCATATATGATAAAAACTTTAAAGAGCTAAGACAGTCTGATGATATACTTGATCAGATCCAATATTGGTCAACGCTTAAAAGTTATAAAACTTTCCCTGCGAAAGATGTCAAAGAAAAACTACTGCTAAGGCTCAAGCGGGCGGTTGATACAAATGTAAATCTTGCAAAGCATGAGCATGAAGATCGAGTAAAAATTCGATGTTTTTATGAAAAAGATTTGAATGATACAAATACTGTATCTCTGTTTGAGTCATTCTTAAGCAGGACAATTCAAGCAGAAACCGATATGTTATGCGAAGATTTAGTTATTGTCCAAGTATATTACTTCGATATTTTCAAAGATCTTTGTTTTCATGGTATGAACTACTGCGATAAAGATGGCGTAATTACAAAATATAGATACTTCACCTCTTCTGCTGGTCAGATTCGTACAAAAAAAGCTGTATTCATCAAGGAAGAAACATGGCAGAAATATGAGAAAACATTAATGTGTGGACTCACAATCGACAAAATTAATGATGAAAAACATCAAGGGAACAATGTTAACAAACACTTAGCCTACCTTGCATTGACTAATTCAGCGACTGATTTATGGGCAGATTTTGACATTGACAAATCAATCGTTGTAGATGATATGGAGACTATGGTTTCAGGACTTTTTGATTCTATTGATGATAAGACGTATGAAATTAAGAGGGTTTCTTCTTCTGTTCCAATTCCTCACATGGACGGATGCGGAATCGCAGACCCAAGTGTATTAAATGCAAATGCAATGGTGCGTATCCCTTGGATCAAAGGACTTCTTGGGAAATTTGCATTTATTGAGCTGATCAAAGAAAAAGGTTGGTCGCCAATTATTACAGATATTTACGGCAAAGAACATAATGTTATTGAAGAAGATATTAAAATCATTTTCACAAAAAGTCAGTTTAAGATGTGGAAATATTATGATTCATGGGAAGAATATAAACAATATTATCACGAATTTGGATGTACCGCAGGTTTGTGTAATGTTGAGGAAGAATACATAAAAAATGCTTCTATAAATTATCAGATGTTGCAGACGCTCACTGATATTACAGATACAGAAATTGAAACATTGAGTAAAAGATCAGTTAAAAAAATCTCTACACTTTGTGATTCTGTACAACATATGCAGAGAACTTTGGGAATCAATCCATATAATACTCACATGACACCTTTTCAGGAAGCTGTAAAAATCTATCCAAATTTATTAAATGATACATATGCGAAAGACACTATCAGAGAAATTAAGAATAGTATGCTGAAGAAATATCGCAGTGGAAAACTAGATGTTTATGGAAAATATACTTTCTTAATTCCAGATTTATATGCAGTTTGTGAATACTACTTTGGGCATATTGAAAATCCTAAAGGATTGCTTGATGATCATGAAGTGTACTGCAAGATGTTTCCTAAAAATGATAAGCTTGATTGTCTGAGAAGCCCTCATTTATATAAGGAACATGCAGTAAGATTTAACATTGCTTACGATGCATACGGAGAAAGAAAAGCCGAAATTTCAAAATGGTTTACTACAAATGCGTTGTATACGAGCGTGCATGATTTAATCTCACGAATTTTACAATTTGACAATGATGGAGACAAGGCATTGGTGGTCGCAGATAAAAATTTCGTTGATATTGCAGAAAGAAATATGAATAATGTTGTACCTTTGTATTATGAAATGAAAAAAGCAAAATCTGTTTTGATTACTCCAGAAAATATTTATAATGGATTGATTCATGCGTTTACTGGAGGTAATATCGGACCTTATAGCAATAACATTACAAAGATTTGGAACAGTGATATTTTTGTTAATGGGTCTGAGGAAGATAAACAAGAAGCCATCGACACCGTAAAACTTTTGTGTATGGAAAATAATTTCGTTATTGATTATGCAAAAACTTTATACAAGCCTGTTCGTCCTGAAAAGGTTGCTAAACAAATTGCAAAATTTACACAGAAGAAACTTCCTCACTTTTTTGTGTATGCAAAAGACAAGATGGAATCTCAGGTAGAAGAACGAAATCAGAGTTTTGTTAATAAGTTGTATGACATTGTTCCGAATGTGCAGATTAATACACGGAAACTTAAGATTGATGAAATTGAATACGATAAAATGATGTTCGATGTTAATACAAAAGTTGATAAAAATGTCATAGAAATCTATGATCGACTGAATAAACAGTACAGATATAAATTCAATATTGTTGATGAACGTGTGGCAAACGATTCATTTGTAAAGCAGACGATTTTAAAAGAATTTGAAAAGACTGGATACTCTGCAATTGAAATCACAGACATGTTGGTTAAACATCTGTACTCTAAAAACAAACGATACAAACAATTGTTGTGGTTTGTGTATGGAGAATACATTGTTGAAAATTTAAAACATCATGTTGTAATCAAACCAACAAAAAAAGTACAATGCGTTGATTGTGGAGAACTATTTGAAGTGTACGTTCGTAATGCCAAAAAGGTACGATGTGATTCTTGTCAGAAAGTTTTTAGAAAACAATTTCAGAAGGAATTAATGAAGAAAAGACGTCAAAATACAGAATGTTAGCTTTTGATATTAGGTTAAAAACAACCGTTTTTTTCGGCTAAATATTTTTAAAAAAATGACAAACATCCGAAAAAAACGGTTGGTGAAATGTGTGTATATGGAGAAGCATATATTATTCTTCATATGCACATCAATTTTTAAAATTTTAAGAAAGTAGATGATGATAATAACTAAACTTGATTTTTATAAAATGATTGCAAAAAGGGAAAATATTTCTCAGGAAATAATTAAAAAGATTTTTCGTTCTGCCGAAGATATTTTGTTCGATGAATTATCTTCCGTAAATGACTGTGAAATTAAAAAAATTCATATTATGGACGGACTAAGCGTAGAGTCTAAAATTGTGAATAAAAAAGAACGGAATCTGCCAAATGGAATTAAAGTCCAAAGTGAACCAACAGTTAAAATCACTCCGAAAATAACTCGCTGGTATAAAGATAAGATTAATCAGAACAGATAAACTCTCAAAGTACCAATTTGCACTTTGTGTAAATGCTCACGCTGTTTGCAGCTAAAGAAATTTCACACCGTGAGTTCCGAGGTCTATGTCATCAAAAACAAAAAATCAGAGATGGTATCCGAGACTTGCAACTGTTCTATTAATATAGTAGACCTCCAGAGGAAACTGAAAAGCAACCAAAGGAGAAATCATGAAAAAGAAAATTTCAATTATTACATTAGTTATGGCAATGCTACTAGCGGTTGGAGGATTCACTACTTCTACTGCTGTCTCTGCGAAAAATAAGAAAGTCAAATGTTTGGGAACATATAAGATTACTGCATACTGCGGTTGTCGGTCGTGTTCTGGCGGTTGGGGAAACCGAACTGCTTCAGGTCGCAGAGCAAAACAAGGCAGAACCATATCAGTTGATAGGAGAAAAATTAAATTAGGTACTAAAGTTAGAATCAACGGACACTGGTATATCGCTCAGGACGTTGGTGGCGGAGTAAGAGGAAAACATATTGATATGTACTTCTCTTCTCACTCACAGGTCAAGAGATTCGGCAAAAAGTATCGTAAAGTATATGTGATAAAGTAACAAAAAGCTAATTTTATCACACGTAAGAAATATCGCCTATAGGGCATCAATGAAGATATTTTGGTGAGCATGGGACGCCATGCAAAACATAGAGGTATAAAGCTCGTATGTTTGGAGCTTGCGTATAGACATTTACCATAGAATTTACAGGAGTAATATAACTCTGATTTCAAATGTGTTGGACGCCTTTTAGTGCATACGCAAATTATTTGTCGGTAACTCATGTACACATCAAGTAGTGTACACCGACTAATGGATATTTTCTCGGATAAATACCGAGCCTCCATTTATTATTCTGGCAGGTGGCGAAATGTCATCTGTACATTATATTAAAGGAGAAAATAATTATGAATACAACAGCAATTACAACATTCAATAACGAAGAATTTGGTAATGTGAGAACTCTTACAATTGATGGAGATCCTTGGTTTATTGGCAAGGATATTGCAGAATGTCTTGGATATTCTAAGGCACGAAATGCTATTTCTTCCCATGTTGATAACGAAGATAAAAAGGACGCCCCAATTCAGGGCACCCTTGGCGGAACACAGACGATGAAGGTTGTTAACGAATCTGGCGTTTACTCTCTTATTTTTGGAAGTAAACTGGAATCCGCTAAAAAGTTCAAGAAATGGGTTACATCTGAAGTTTTACCGTCTCTTCGCAAGACTGGTACATATACAGTAGTGGCGACTCAACCGAATACAACTTCTTCTATTATTGTTCAGCCAACAAGTGATATAGAGTTGCCAAAAGCAACAAATACTTGGTATCTAAAAAATAGAAAGCGTCTAAGAGAATTGTGTAATCTTATGAATATTGAGCGTAGAACTTTATATCATCTGATTCTGACAGAGATTGGAAATACGATTGACATTGAGCAATCAAAATCAATTTACACAAGAGATCACGGATTCCCACCAGAATTCATCATGGATGTTGTTGGTTATTTCACTAAAATGCAAGAAATTGCTGATGAATATCTTGACAGATTATTAGAAAAATATGAGTCTTTGAATTCAGATAATGATGAAGAAGATGAAAGTGTATAGTAATTTACCATATTATAAAACATTGCACCTTGCGTGCCCAACAAGAAATGAAGTGATCCGACTAAGATCGGTGGATTTAGGCTATTAGCTGATAAAAGAAAACACAAATCGTTGAAAGAGTGGTACCGAAGTACAAGGTGGATCTCGTGTAGAAACTTGCGATACTCTAATCCAAGGTGTTTTGATCGCACACAGAATGTGTGTCTTTTTATAGAGTGGTCTACAAAATTACACAATTAAGTGTATGGCATATTCTGGAAATGTTATATTTCGCTTATTGTATGGATAAGTATGTCAAAAGTGAGGAGGAATCACTCACTAAAATTTGTGTTAGTTTTGTTGAAATTAATACAGATACAGAATGTACGGGTGGCAGAGCTGGTTTAATGCGCAGGATTGCTAATCCTGTATACATACGAACATGTGTATCCTGGGGTCGTAGCCCAGTCCGTACGCTAAATCGCACCATCGTCTAAATGGTTTTAGGACGCATCCCTTTCACGGATGCAATACGAGTTCGACTCTCGTTGGTGTGATGTTTGTCCTACAATGTTCTTCGGACTTGTGGGCTAATATCCCTGTTTATACTGCTAAGGAGACAGGCAAAACTGTAAATTTTGCGGCTTCGGTCACGAGTGGGTTCGATTCCCTCAACAGGGATGATTAGATCTGAAATGCATACGATGCGCAGATCAAAGAATATGCGAACGCCCTGATGGCTAGTGAGTATCAGAAACGTATACCTCTACTGATATTCTGAGGAAGTTCATCACTTCTATTCGCCTTTCGATAGTACCTTAAGCTCATACGATGATTAAGGTCGTTTTTAAAGGTATTCCTACACACAATATCTTTAATATTTAACATTATACTGCGTCGCTAGTGTGTACGAATGAGACATGGTAAATGTATTGACATGTAGCTCAATGGAACAGAGCACAACGCTACGGACGTTGGTGTTGCAGGTTCGACTCCTGTCATGTCAACTTCAATGGCTAGTAGTTCAAATGGTAGAGTACACGGCTGTTAACCGTGCGGTTGCAAGTTCGAGTCTTGCCTAGCCAGTTTTCCTACATACCTCAGAGGCTAGAGGGTCATCACAGCAAGGATAACATTAGATGAAAGTCGTTGGTTCGAATCCAACTGTAGGAATTGCATTTATATAAAAAATGCCCAAAGGGATATGGTGTAACGGTATCACAAGACACTTTGACTGTCTCGATCCTAGTCCGACTCTAGGTATCCCTGTCGCAGAATGGAGAAGCTTGGTCTATCTCGTCAGGTTCATGCCCTGAAGATCGGTGGTTCAAATCCACCTTCTGCTATTTTCTAGGTTTCATTTTGGTTATTGACATAACTATCTCCTATCAGGTAAGGACATTTATGTCCTTACCATTATTGCACAGTGGAAAAGTTGGTTAATTCGCTCGCTCCATTTGGTTCGTGAGGCGTAGGTTCGAAGCCTACCTGTGCAATCAAAGAGCTGTTTGGTGGTCAGTTCTTTTTTCAACAAAGATTTTTTCATTGTTAGCACCTAGTGGGTGGATATTAATTCATCCGCTACTCCTTTCTGCTGTCGTAGCTCAATTGGTAGAGCAGTCGCCTTGTAAGCGACAGGTTATCAGTTCAAGTCTGATCGGCAGCTTTCCAAATCCAGTAAATATGTACGACGACTGCTATATGCAGCGTCAAGCATCACTGGAAATATTTTATGAAATGGAGGGATCTTCTATAATTAAGATCACCAAAAATGAAGCTTTCTATCTCCGCTCAAAAGGATTCAAAGACAAATCTGATATTCATCAGACGTATTCTGGACATCCTACTTACTATGCAAGTGAGAAAAGAAGCATAATGAAAGCTCTAAAGAAGTATAGAGAAAGATAGGTGTTCTCTATGAAGAAAAAACAAAACAATATCAGAGTATCATTTGTAGATGAACCTGCTGCCATGGATGTTACTGGTTCTATGGTTTATGTAAAAACAGATACTCACAACATTTTGATTGATGCTGGTTTACATCAGTCAAATAGTAAATATGATGATTTTCTTGTAAACAAGAGAAGATTCAAAGAATTTAAACCAAAAGATATTGACTATATCTTTATTTCCCATCTCCATGCGGATCACGCATTTTTAAGCCCAAGATTATATAAAGAGGGATGTTCTGCAAAAATGATTGTTGCACAAGACAATTATCGAATTATGCATCGAATGGCTGAAGATTCTGCTTATATCATTGAAAGAGATATAGAATTAATTAACAATCAACATGGGAAGAATTATGACCCATTGTATACTATTGAAGATGTAGAACGCACAATGAATTATGTTTCTGAATATCCTGTTATGGAAAAGATTGTTGTTGATGATACTTTGTCATTTATGCTTATTCCAAACGGACATTTGCTTGGTAGTGTGCAAATTTTATTGTATCTCAAACAGAACAACATTGAAAAGACATTACTGTTCACAGGTGATATTGGAAATTCTAAAGTTCATAATTATTATGTCAATAAGTTTACTCCTGTTGATCATGCAGATTTAGTCATTGGAGAATCAACTTATGGAGATCGTCCTGATTTAAAAACTGGACAAAAAGAAAGAAATAATGATATCGAAAAATTATTTTCTATTATTACACAACAGGTATGCGAAATGCATGGACAGGTAATTATACCAACTTTCGCAAATCACAGACTCCAATTTCTTACAACAATGATTTACCAGGTCATGAAAGATTATGATTTTCCTTATAAAGTATATATTGATACACCGTTAGGAATTAATATTTTCAACGAATATCGCAAAATCTTATCTGGCGATGAATTAAAATTGTTTGATGAAGTCCTAAATTGGGACAACTTGATATTTGTGCGTGACGCAGAATCCAGTAAAGCATTGGTACATAGCAATGAACCATGTGTAATATTATCTACGTCTGGAATGTGTAATAATGGTAGAATTAGACACCATTTGAAAAAAGCAGTTCCAAATCCTAATGCTACTGTTCTATTTGTAGGATTCAGTACGCCAGGAAGTTTAGCTGCATTACTTAAAGACAAAAATGTTAAATCTATCTCTATAGATAATAAACAATATACTTGTAGATGTGCAAGTTTCTCACTCAAATCTCTTAGTGGACATGCTCCATTCTGCCAACTTCTTGATTACTACTCTTCTATTAACACAAATCGAATTGTATTACATCATGGATCAGAAAAAGCAAAGTTAACATTAAAAGAGAAATTAACTTCTGAACTTGAAAAGAAATGCAAAAGTACACGAGTTATTATTGCAAATTCAAGTTTGAAAATTTCATTATAGAAAGGACTGTTGAATATAGAATTCGAACTTCCAATTAAAGATTTACTAAAACAATTTGGCGGTGGACTGCCAGATGTAGTAGATTATCAGTATTATGTAAATTTACAGCAGCGCAGAATTATTGTAAATGAAGCCATTTGCGATACCATCCTTGAAAGTGCTGTTCTCCCACTTATTGAGATGGATAATGATGGTTCTGGAGAACCTATTACAATTATTCTTGATTCACCTGGTGGCGACGTATATAGAGGATTTAATCTTGTTGATGTTATTGAAAAGGTTAAAACTCCACTTACGATTCACATTATGAGTATGGCAGCCAGTATGGGGCTACATATTGCTATGGCAGGACATAATAATCCAAATGTAAAAACCGTATGTCATCCATTTAGCGTAGGTTTACTTCATAGTGGATCAGAATCTGTTAGCGGAACAGCTCATGCTGTAAGAGATTTATTTAATTTTTCGCAGAAATACGAAGAGAAAATTAAACAGTATGTACTTTCACATTCTAATATTGATGAAGAAATGTACGAAAAAGTATATCGTCAGGAATTATGGCTTGATGCAGATGAAATGCTTCGCCTTGGAATTGTAGACGAAATCATTTAATTTTTTATTCATAAAAATGCTTAAACTACCTCTATTTACACTATACCACATTTTCAATCAAGTGTGTAGAGGTATTTCACAAATAATTAAAAAAATTCACATTAGTTTAAAGGAGGATAAATATGGCTAAAGCTTTATCTTATAAAAAATCTACTACTGTCACAGTTAAGGCGGCAGGTTATGTAGACATCGAAAAAGGAGTTATTGAAACAGAAGAAGGAAATGTATCTTTCAAAGATTTATTAAAAGACTTTGATGGAAAATATGGTGAATTTCAGATGAAAGAAAAGACTGATGAAGATCTGGAATTAAACGTACCTTCTGATGAAGAATAGATTGGAGTGAAGATTTATCAGTATTAATTTTGAACAAGAATTAGCAAAAATCGGATTAACTCCAGAAACATATGAGGCTGTCTGTGCAGATATTGATTCAAAACTTGACGGTGTAGTTGATATCGACTGGCAGGAAATTAAAGAAAAATATCATGTACAATGTGCAAGCGATACAATTCGTAAGTCTTCTTCTACTCCATTTGGTGGTAGATTTAGAGATGCCTATTTTCGCAGTAAGCAGAAATCTGGTAATGATGAAAAGTCTGAAGATCGGTTATTATATGAAAGAATTCGTAAGGAACGACAGAAATTACAGACAGTTAATTTAGAGAGAAATCGTATTTCTCGCCAAGAAAGTCGTTTTGAGTTGTTCAATGAATATGTGGCTGAAGCAATTCAAATGCTACCAAACCCAGACTTCAAACCTCTGAGAGTTGAAGATAAATCTAAAGGATATGTGCTTTCTATCGCAGATATTCATTATAATGCAGTATTTAAGAGTGTTAACAACGAATACTCTCCAGAAATTTGCATTGAAAGATTTCAAAAATTATTATCTCAGACTATTGCACTGATACATAGACTTGGTATTTCTAAACTCAAAGTCGTCACATTAGGTGATGACATTCAGGGTATTTTACGTCTTACTGACGTTAAGCTCAACGACTCTGCTGTTGTTAAGGCAGTTGTTGATATCTCAAAAATCATTTCGCATTTCTTAAATGAATTATCCAAATATGTTGAAATTGAATATTATTGCGTAGGTAGAAGCAATCACAGCCAAACACGACCTATAGGGACAAGAGCTTCTGAATTATGTGCGGAAGACTTTGAATATATTATTGGAAATTATATCAATGAATGTTTGGCAAACAATGATCGTGTTGAAGTACATCTTGATCTGGAATCTGATTGTATTCACGTTCCTGTCGCTGGCTTTAATATGGTTGCAATGCATGGGCATACCTTAAGAGGAATTGATAGTGCCATTCAAAATATGGAATCTATATATAACGAAGATATTGATTTCTTATTGGTTGGTCATTACCACGGAATGCTTGAAAAATCTCTAAGTGAAGGGATTACATGCGATAAAGAAATTTTAGTGTGTCCAAGCTTTGTAGGTAGTGATCCTTATGCAGACAGTATTTTTAAAGGATCAAAGAGTGCTTGTAAGTTATTTGAGTTCACAGAACGTGAAGGACATACAGCATCATTCAAGATACAGTTAAATTAGCAATTCGGCAGTCATTTTTTTAGGATCAATCTCTCAAAACAGGTCGGACAGACTGCCTATTATGAGCAGAGGATGTTACTTCTTCTGCTCCATTTCTATAAATATTTACGGGTACCCAAAAGTGGGTAGCCGTAGAAATTAGTTAAAAATAAAACATTAATCAAAAAAGGAGAATCAAACTATGATTACAACAAAAGAATTAGTAAAATCAATCGCAACAAAGAAAACAGAAACAGAAGGACGTAAAGTAACTCAGATCGAGGCAAAAGAAGAATTAGATAGAGTTGTTGAATGCATCGTTGATGCAATTGCATCTGGAGAAGGTGTTCGTTTAATGGGACTTGGAACATTTACTGTTGAAGATAAGCCAGCTCATGTTGCAAGAAATCCAAGAACAGGTGAAACAATCAATGTTCCTGCCAAGAAAGCTCCAAAATTCAAAATTTCTGCTTCATTAAAAGATGCGGTAAACAAATAAGATTGGAGTGATTGTTATTTCTTATAAAGATAAATATAACAAATATGAGGATCTGAATATTACAGATTTCGAAGACCAAATTGAGCTTTTATTTACAGTTAACGATCAGTTGGTCGATGGAGATAATTGTGTAGATATCATTGCAAACGCTGAGACAATTCGTTATATATTGTCCATTGCAATGTCAGAACTTGACTATGCTCCACATAAGATTAATATGGAAAAAGACGATGCCACATATTGTCTTGAAATGTTTGATGATGGAAGTCTGAGAGTTTTCTTATATGATAAATATAATGATTCTTTACAGGGAACTTCCATTTATTTATATCAAGAAGAGGTTACTCAGGATATTGTAGATTTTGTATTAAACTTCTACTCTGATTCTGATATCTGGCTTTTTGGATATGAAGATGAAGATGATATTCCGATCAGCAAAGAAGATGTATCTGACTTGGATATCGTTGCTAAAATTATGGAAGATAAACATTTTGAAGTTTTGCCAACTATGTTGCCTTTCGAATATCTGTTAAAGGATCTTTGGAGATTTTAATATTATGAATTATATGCAGTAGGTGAATGATATCATCTACTGTTCTTCTATTATATAAGGAAAGGAGGGACTTATGGCAAGAGAATTAACGCCAGAAGAATTGGTAAAAGCCCCAATGTACATTAATAGAGACGTGCAATTTAAGATGCCAAGGCGATCTACTAGGGTAGATAAAAAATATAAATGCACATGCTGTGGTAAGAGTTGGGATAATCAGAGAAACCATTTCGCTAAATCTCCTTCTCCTTTATACCAGAGTAATGATGGGTATATCAATATCTGTAATGATTGTATGGACTTATATCTACAGAAGTTGATTAATTACTACAATGGAAATGAAGTCCACGCAATTAAGCATGTGTGTCAGCAATTTGATGTAGTGTTTCATGTTGACGCATACAAAAATGCAAAGGTTGAAAATCAACCAATTACATTTTCACAATATCTTTCAAAGCGTAATCTTCATCAGACAACAAAGGTTGGTAATACATATCTTGATGGAATGAAGACGAAATTTTATGAAGATGGATATGATCATGTTATGAGTGCAGAACAAGCTGTAAATGATGATAACATATCTATTTCTGGTTCAGCTACTAAGAGATGGGGAGCTGGATTTACACAGGCGGATTATAAGAATCTGGATGAACATTATAATATGCTAAAAGACAATAATCCAAACATTGACCAAAACCAAGAAATCTTCGTAAAATCATTATGTAATTTATATATGTTGCAAATACGTGCTTTACAAGCAGGTGATTCAAAGAAATATATCGACCTTAGCAGTCAGTATTCTAAAACATTCAACGATGCAGGTCTAAAAACAGTCGAAGAAAAAGATGAAAGTCAGAACACCACTCTTGGAGTAACATTGGCTACTATATCAAAATATACGCCCGAAGAATTTTACAAAGATAAACCATTATATGAAGACTATGATGACTTGGCAGACTATGTGGACAGATTTATGTTACGTCCATTAAGAAATTTACAATATGGATCTTCTGATAGAGATAAGGAATATTTTATTCCTGATGATGAGGATTTAGACGATGAATAAACAAGTAAGTAAAAAGACTGCTGCCAGACGTCTTAGTAAAATGATTGAACAGTTTCCTGCCGATGAATATCAAAAGGAATTGTATAAAAAATTCCCATCTACGCATTATTTAAGTAATCCAACAAATGTTATGCATACACTAGCATGGTGTACGTTTTTTAGGAAAAATTTACACAGATTTGTGCAAGATTACTTAGAAATTCCAATATATCCATATCAACAGTTATCACTATATTATATGGGTGTTTCTAACTCAATTTGTATTGTTGCAGCACGTAATGATGCAAAATCATTCTTAATTGCCTTATATGCATGTTGTAGAGCAATTCTTTATCCAGGATCAAAAGTTGTTATTGGTTCTGCTACTCGTGGACAGAGTAAATTGATTATTACTGAAAAAATTCAAGGTGAATTAATGGAGAAATCCGCTGTTTTAAGAGCAGAAATTGAATACGTTAAGACCAATGGACAAGACGTTGTTGTTAAATTCCGTAGTGGATCTACAATTAAAGTGTTCACAGCGAATGATAACGCCCGTGGTATTCGTTCAAATGTTGCTATTAGAGAAGAGTTTAGACAGATTAAGAAAAACATTGAAGATAATGTCATTTCTCCATTTCAGATGGTACGTCAGCCAGGTTATATACAGCTTCCACAATATAAAGATGATCCAGTTTTAGCGAAAATCTTGCAAGAAGATCCTGTTGATATCTATATTAGCTCATCTTGGCAAGACCCTACACATTGGATGTGGACAATTGTAGACATGAATTATGAATTAATGTTAAAACATGGGAAGGGTATGCTATTAGCATTCGACGAAAGCATATGCCTAAAACATGGATTCAAAACAAGACAACAGTTGATCAAAGAAAAGAAAAAGCAAGATCCTACCAGTTGGAAGGTAGAGTTCTTAAACCTTAGAATCAAAGAATCTGATTCTGCATATTTTACATATTCTATGCTGATGAATCGGCAAATTTCAAAACAAGTCTTTTATCCAAGAAATAATTTGGATGTTCAAATCAATAAGAAAAACCGCTATGCAATCCCTAAACGTGACAATGAGGTAAGAGTTATCGCAGGCGATATTGCATTCGTAGCAGGTTCTCAGAACGACAATTCAGTTTATTCTTGTATTCGTGCTATCCCAGAAACAATGACGTATGGCGATAAGCAAATGGAACAAGGATATCGTAGACAATTCCCTTATATAGAATCTAACCAGATAGGTGATACAACGAAACAGGCAATTAGAATACGTCAGTTATATGAAGATTTTAACGCTGATTATATAGTAATTGATGTGCGTAACGGAGGTTTGCAAATTCTGTATTCTTTACAAAAAGTTCTATACGATGAAGATCGCAGTGTTGAATACGCCCCATTAAAATGTATGAACAACGATGAATACGGTAGATTGTGTCAAGATCCAGACGCAAAACCATGCATCTATGCTATCAATGGTACACAAAACCTGAACAGTGATATTGCTATGAACTTCAGAAAGAATCTGGTCGAAGGAAAGATTGATTTTCTTGTTAATTTTGAAACCGCAAAAGAGGAAATTCTTTCTAAGAACAAAGAGTACAGACAGGCTATTGAAGTCGATGATGTATTTGACTTTGAGCGACCATTCTTAGAGACTCAGGCACTTGTTAGTGAATGTGCAGAATTACAATATGAAAAACTAACCACAGGTGGTATCCGAATTAAGGAACGTGGAAATAACCGAAAAGATAGATATTCTTCATGTAGTTACGGGTCATATTTTATAGACCAGTTGGAATTAGATATGGCAACTACAGATGAAGAATACGGATACGCAACATTTGTAAACTAATGGAAGGAGGGAAAATGGAAGAAAATGTAAACCAAGACACTACATATGAATACAACAGTTATCAATATACAACAACAGATATATTTAACGCTATCTTTCAATGTGGTGTTTATGATTATTTTAATAAAGAAGAAATACGCAGTGTTTTAAGAAATCCAATTGAAAACCACGAAACCGCCATTAGATTGTCAAATTTTGTGTATACAAAAAACGGAGTTGTTACAAATTCTGTTGACTATATGGTTGCATTGCCATGTCTTGATAGTATATTAATCAATAAATCGAAAGCAAAAAAGAAAAATAACAACAAGGCAAAAAATAATAAACGCTTAATGCGCTCTACCCTTGAGACAATCGACGACAAACATTTCATTAGAGATGCATTACATACCGAGATGTTAGACGGAATTGCGTTTTATTACTTCGAAACCAAAGTAAGACCATCCGATATTGATCATACAAAATACATGAATGATTTTGATGTTGAGCGTATTATGGAGATAAATGACATCGGTGTCAATGTCTCTATTATTTCTTTGCCTTGGCAGTATTGTAAAATTGTTGGTAAGAAAAATGGGCGATTTGTTGTTGGTTTTGACTTGAGATATTTTGATGATTTCACAGACGATACACGGGAAAGAAAACTTAAAAAGTATCCAGAAGAAATCAGGAAAGGGTATTACGATCGCAAGAAAAGTAATGGCGTAAACGGCAATTGGTTAATATTAAATTCGGATAAAACAATGTGTAGAAAAATCAAATGCAAAGACTCAGAACCTTGGGGAAGATCATTGGTTATTGCTGCTCTTGAGGATGTACTATATAAAGATTATTTTACAGACACAAAACGAAATGTTTTGGATGACATGAACAATAAAGTTGTCTATCAGACATTCCCAGAAGGGAAAGAAAAAGGACTTTGTGCTTTAACCAAAAAGCAACAGGAAGCCCAACATAACGATGTTAAAACCGCTGTAGTTAACAAAAACAACAAGGGTGGATTAAGTTTCATTAGTGTTGCCGCAGGAACAAAGATTAATTCTTTAGATGTTTCTACAGATATTTTTAATGATAAAAATGAATCAAATCTTAGCAATCAAATCTCTTTGGATTTAGGTATTTGCGCTTCTTTACTTGGTGCAATGGAATCAGGTAATTTTGGAGCTGGAGCGAATAACCTCGAAATGATCACAGCCCAAGTATATACATGGGTTTATGAATGGCAGAAAGAATTAAATTACGTCATTAACAAAAATGTCATTAAAGATCAAAACAACCCAGTGGAAGTTTACTACTTCCCTACTTCTTTTGTAAACCGCAAAGCATTCTTTGATATGTGTAAAACATTATATTCAGAGGCAAGTGGTTCTTTATCTTATCTTGTCGCTAGCGCAGGAATAAATCCAGAAGCATATTTTAATGTATTAGATGAAGAAATCGAAGATGGTATATATGAACGCTACTTACCTCACTTAACCTCAAGCAATATTTCCAAAGATGACCAAGTTGGCGGTCGTCCAACTACGGACAACCCTACCGAAAATACAATTCGAAGTAGAAATAATGATGGGAACAACATCCCGAGTCCAAGCGACTCTAAATAAATATCAATAATGAAAGGTCGATTTTATTTAATCGGCTTTTTTGTTATACAAAACTTTTTAAAGGAGGATACAACATGGCAATCGTAGAGTTATCTGAAAAGAAATACAAGAATGGGCGTAGACCATTTAAAGCCGTATTGTACGAATTACAGCCTCCTGAATCAGTAGAAAATGGTATCGGAACAAAATACAACAAAAATGGAATTACCTTTTTAGAGGAATATTGTGCGCCACAGCTCGGCAGTATCACAGATATGAGTGTTCGTGTTGAATTTTTAGATGAAAACAGAACAATAATCTGCGGTCACGGAGAAACTGGTGTCAACGAAGATGGCTTAATAACATTTAGAAATGCAAGTGTTGTTGGACATTTTACAAGAGGATATATTGACGACATTGATTACGAAGGTGAAACAAAGAGATGTGTATGCGGTGAAGGATATCTTGATGAAATGTGTTATCCAGAATTCGTTGCAAATCTTGAAGAAGATCTTAACAATGGCGTTGCCGTAGAAGGTAGCGTAGAAATTTTCAAAGCAAAAGGTAATACAGGAATTGTTTATATGAATGGATGGAGAGAAACAGGGAGAATTCCTGTTGAATTCATTCACTCTGGTTGGGATATGGTAATGAACCCAGCTGATACCTCTTCTATTGTATTGGAATTAAACGAAAATCAAAACAAGGAGGACAAACAGAAAATGGACGGAACAATTGATATGAAAGAAATCACTTCTGCTATCAAAGAAACAATTTCTGAAATCAATTCTAAAGAATCTGCATTAGAAGAGAAAATTTCTGAGCAGAATTCCGTGATTGAGCAGAAAGATTCTGTTATCGCAGAAAAGGATGTAAAGATTTCCGAACTTAATGCAAGTGTCGAAAAATTACAGAAAGCTCTTGAAGACACAAAGACAGAGAATGAGACAGCATGGGAACAGATCGAAATTCTTAGAAAAGAAATTGCAAAAGCTAAAGTTGCAGAAAAATTAGGTGAAGTTGACGAAGCTTTAAGCGAGTTCAATGAAGACGAAAAAGCTGTCGCAAAAGAAGATATCGACAAATTAAAATCTGATATTAACTCTTGCGAAAATATTGACGAGTTAAACGAAATTGCTTCTGAAGTTAACTCTATCAAATCTAAGATTTGCATGAATATTGTAGCACAGCAGAAAGCAGCTGAGAAGCAGGCATCTGCCACAGAGCCTACAGCAGAAACAAATTCAGAAAAAGTTGAAGATATTTTTTCTGAGGTATGTGAATCTATCGAAGTTGTTGATGATGACGAAGATGTAAGTATTTTTTAATAAGGAGGATAGATAAAAATGATTAAATTCCGCAATATCTCTGAAATCGAGAAATTATACCCATATGTAAAAGCTGTTGCAGGAACAGATGTTTATAATGGCGATTTTGGAACAGTAACAGAAGGTACATTTGCTTTAGCCGCTAACGCTAAACAGGTAGTAATGAATATTGAAGTTGGTGACGACGAAGGTTTAGACAGATACTTTATCGCAAAAGGATCAGATTTAAGAGTTTTAGATCTTGATAAATTAGACGGAAAAGAACTTGAAATTTATGGAAAACAGATTCCTACTGGGGTGGCTAAAGGTGATAAGTTAAAATCTACAGCAACGGGTGATCTTGTTAAGGGAGCTACTGCTGCACCATATGTAGAAGTAACTGAAATCATTGGAAATCACAAAGGTATTGTTGTAAGAGTTGCTGCTTCTGCTCCAGCTACACAGTCAGTATCAAAATAGTTAATTTAAAAAGGAGGATAGTATAAATGTATACATTTGAATTAAACAACGAACGTAAGGATGCAAACTTTGCAAGCGGTCGTGTGTCTACAAAATCTCCTGTAGTAGAAATTTTCTCTGCAATGAGAGATGGAAAAGACTTAGCACGTTTCGGAAAAAAAGCAGATCAGGCTGCTAACTATATTAAAGAGTTAAATAGCAAAGCTTCCGCTGGTGATTTATCAGCAGTTTCTGAATTAAATGAAATCAGACGTTTCTCAATGGAACCTCAGATTCTTCAGGAAGCTAAATTATTAAGCATCTATGGAAATTACAAAGCAATCGGATATAATGATTCTTGCGAAGTTGAAATCCCAGAATTTGTTGGAAACCCAGCAAGCAAACAGGCTTTAGGTCAGGATGTTAACTTCCCAGTAATCAGAAAGAAAAGAACACCTATCGCTACAGTAGCTATTTCTGCTGGTTATGCAGTAGATTATAGAAAAGCTGCTATTGGTGACATGAGCGATGAAAACGAGTTAAAGAATCAGATCGCTATTCAGATCAGAAACAAGGCTGCTGCTTATGTTGTAGAAACAATCTACAAAGCAATCAAACATGCAGATGGAGTTAAATACTTCTTCGAGGGAGACGGATTAACAAAAACTGGTGTTGATGGAGTTATCACACCTGTAAGACGTTTCGGAAAACCAACTATCACTGGTGATTATGCTTTAGTTTCTCAGCTTAATGCATTCGCAGGATATCAGGGAACAACACCTGCTGTTACAGGTATCTCTGAAGCTGTTATGAAAGAAATCCACGATACAGGATTAATGGGAATGTACAATGGTGCAGTTGTTTCTGAATTACCAAACCCATATGATACTTCTCTGATGAATGCAGCTGGAACAGACTTCCAGACAGTATTACCACAGGGACTCGGATATGTAATTCCTGCTGGTGGACAGTCTCCAATCTATACAGTAACAAGAGGCGGATTAACATCTATTTCTGGAACAGACGTATCAACAGGTCAGTTAATCACAAGATATGACCTTGAAGTTGGTGCTTTAGTTGCTCCAGGAAGAGAATATATGATTGGTTTACTTGGAGACAAGAAACTGTCAACAGAACTTGGTGCTTACTAGAATTCGTAAATAGTTGAAGAAATGTAGACCTTATGGGTCTTTTTTATTTGCAAAGATATATGGTAATTCTGTATATCTTTGCAATTAATTAGTTAAATAGAGGACATAGACCATGAACGATATTTACTTTTGCTATTCCAAAAAACTACACTATTTTTTAATGGGGTTAGGCGAAAGTTATATTTCTTCTAACATCAACAAAAATACTGGTGTACGTTATTGGACATTCCAAAAGTCGAAAGATTTAGATGAAAAGATTGAATTGTATAATTCTGTAAAATACAAATTCAAGTAAACGATAATTAGTTGTGAAAGGATAAATAATTGAAAGAGATGGAAAATACAGAAGTTGTAAAAGAGTTAAGCATGGAAACAAAAATTACAGTACGCAGTCTTGCCAATTGGACAACAGGATTTCAGAGAATTGAATCCACAGGAGATGTAACAATCACACCAAATGGTACTACTCGTTTATCTCGTGGAGAAGTAATCTCTCAGGTACAGAACGGTAATATGCTTTTTACTGGAATTGATGGCGTTGGCTCTCATGCAACATTATACATTGAAGACGCTGCTACTCGTGAAGAGTTGGACTTTGACAATAAAGAAGAAAAGAAAGTTCAGAAGATTTTAACGCCTGAATTAGTGGCAAAATTATTTGCTTATAAAGGTATGTCAAAGACATTTAAAGATAAAGTTTCTGAGTATATTGTCACAAGTGCTGAAAAGTCAGCTGTCATGATGATGATTAAAAAAGGTAATTATAACGATTACGAAAAAATTCGATTCATTGAAAACTATACAGGACACAAAATGAAATAGGATGTAGGTGATTATAATGACAACCGCAGATGATGTAATTCAAAGTTTTGAATCTACGTTTGCAGATAAAACGCCTCTGCCAGACTCTTTAGTTTTTCAATGGCTAAAAAAGGCAATTGCAAGATATTCTATGGAAATTGATGATCTTACATTTGATGTAGAAACAAAAGAATTTTCAGAAGATCTTGATCAATATGTCATAGATACAATGGCAGAATATATGCATCAATATTATCAGGAGCGTTACTACTCTCTTGTAAATAAACGAGTGAGTATTGTAACAAAAGAATTAAGTATTGATGGAAATAATGGGTCAAAAACTTCAGCAAAGAATGAGCTTGATGCTATTAAGTATAATGCTGAAAAAATGACAAACAATCAGAAACCTACCGCTTATACATAGGAGGTGTGATAAATGCAAGATTGGTATTTAATAACACCTAATACACGACCTAACTTAACAGGCGGTTATGAAAATGATGCATATAACGATTATAAAGATGATGAATTTGCAGAAATCCTAGATACAGACATTGCTTCTACGGTTGAATTATGTAATTCTGATTTATCAGAAAGAACGACTATCCGATGTGTAGTTCAAGATAATGATTCTGATACCGCATTAAAAACTATGCAGAGAACTGTACTATTTCCATGTAATACTTCCAAGGCAGGAATGTATGTATATTTTGAAAATAATTACTGGATCATAGACGGAAGACCTGGACAATGCGGTGTGTTTGAAAAAACAACAATGAAGTTGTGTCAGTCTACTGTAAAATGGCAAGATGCAGATGGTAATATCCATGAAAGATGGGCTTATTATCAATCGGCATCTAAATATGATGTTGGTAAAACAGGTAACAATATTATATTTGTTGGATCAAATAACTATACGGTAATTGTACCGCAAGACGATGATACTCTTGGGCTTGATGGAAAAAGAGTATTTCTTGATATTCGTGAAGTTCCAAATGACGTATTTACATTCACTCGTGATGATAATGTTTTATATCATTTTGGTGCCGAACATGGTGGTGTATTATCTTTTATCGTTGATAAAGATGAATTTAACCCAGCGAAAGACAGAAAAGACTTGCGATTATGTGATTACTTTGAGCCTAAAAAAGATCCTGAACCAACGCAGCCAGAGAAACCAGAACAGCCAGATGCTCCAACTGTAGAACAGACATGTACTGCTACTATTAAGTATAGATACAAGAAAGTTTTTGTAGGAAAGAAATCTACATTTACCGCTTCTTTTAAAGACTTAGATGGAAACATAGTTACAAAAGATCCTCAATGGGACCTTGAATGTGAATTAAAAGACTCCATTAATATAGAAGAAACTGGTTCAAACATTGGAATCTCTGTGTCAAATTCTGCATTAATTGGTCAGAAAATCATCTTGAAATTATCTGCAAAAGATGGAACTTCTTCTACTGCTTCTATTGAAATAACTATAGAAAGTCTTACATAGGTGAAATTCAATGACGAAAACAGAAAAAATGATGGAAAATCCTCTGGTTTCGCTTGGGTTGATCAAAGAAGCCGTAGGAAATATTTTAATGACAAATGACGATGTCAACACTCTTACTATGCCATATCTTGATGATGACGATTATTCTTTCGAGGATAATTGGTTTGGATGTAAGATTGGCGAAAATATACATGGGCAAGTAAAAGACAATCGTTTATTAGGACACTGCAAAGATGTCCCATATATGGATGAAACCATTACAGATACACGATCTCTTATCTTAATGGAAACATATCCTGCTAGTATATCAACATCTATTATTGATTACACATTGGTTATCAATGTCATATGTCATAGAGATGTTATCAAACTAGATGATGATGAAAAGTCAGAATGGCGTGAAAAAGGATACGCTGGCAATCGTTTAGATATGATTTGTCAAGCAATCAATCTTGCCTTAACTGACGAATCCATAAAAGACTCATTTGGTATCGGGGCTATGAGATTAGATACTCGTACAAGCCAATTACAGTCTTTTAAACCGAACACTAACTTTTATGGCAGGACAATGGTGTATCGGATTGATGATATAAATATGGAGTTGCTTTGTAAGTGAGTGACGTAAAACTTACTTATTCACAGCTACTGTCAAGCGAACCAATACCTGTTGGAATCGGGCATATTCAGCCACCTAAAATCAGTGATCGTAGGAGAATTGGTGAAGGGCTATGGATGCAATATGCTAGTTATATGACATTGACAGTAGATAGCTACTACTCTGCTCTCCTGCCAGATAAATATGATGCTTTTTTGGCATTACCTTATGAAGAACGAACAGATGTTAAATTATTTGATTTGGTATCAGAAAACACAGATGTTATACGGATTTATGTGAGAGCATTTTGTTTTTATTTTGTCGAAGATGTTGTGTATAAATTAAGAGAAAAAAGATTTGAGATCTTAAAAACACATGAGAACGAAGAAACTGGAGAAATCGAATCACAGGTTGTCGGGGTTATTGATCGAGAAATCTTTGATGATGTATTACATATTCTGATGCAAATTTCAAATATCAACAATGAACGCACAGTGTCCGAAGAATTATCAAAACAAAAAGATCCTGTTGTTATCCAAATGCAACGTAGACGTGATAAGGCAAAAGCTAAACGTACTCGTGGAAAAAACTTAGATAAACAAGATCCAAAATATGATATCGGTAATATTATCTCTGTCGTATGTGCGTATCACCCAAGTATTAATTTTACTAACGTAGGGCAACTAACAATTCCTCAATTATATGATAACTTTCAAAGAATTCTAATTGATAGAAATTATCAAATCATGGCTCTTAATGCCAGTGTCTGGGGAACTGAAGGTAGTGACTTTAAAGAAGATTCATATTTGAAAAATCTTAAAGAAGAAAAATAAGACCTATCTTTATGGGTCTTTTTTTAATACTAAAATTTAAAAATTCTAATGAAAGGATGTGACAAAATGGCAGCTAGTAAGAAATATGCAAGCCGTGACTGCGGTGTATTTGAGTTAACTAACTTAGCTACAAGCAAAAAGGCTTTAAGAGTTGATTATGCTAATACAGTAACATTAAATATTACAGCAGATTCTGTAAAAGCTAAAAAGAGAGGTAGAGATGCTGTAACATTTGCCAACCCAATGGAAGGAACACTTGAATCAGAAATTCAGGTATATCCATTTGAGTTATTCTCTATCTTTGGTAACGGTACAATTACAGAAGGTGGAGATCGTGCAGAAATGAAGACGATCACTGCTACAGAAGCAGGAAAACTTACATTACCAGATGATCCAAAAGCAGGAGCTTTATTCGTTTACGAAAAAGGTGATGTTGGTGGAACACAGATCGAAGGAAGTGCAGCAGCAAAAGTATTCACAGCTACAACAGATAGCGATATCGTTGTTGGTAAGAAATACGATGTATCTTATATCGTAAATGACTCTACACTTCAGTTAGTTAAGATTAACGATAATCAGGAATTAGCTGATTTCAGAGTTGACGCAGAAATCAACCAGAAATCTGAGCAAGGAGTTGTAACACCATTACATATCACTTGCTACAAAGCTACTCCTCAGAGAAATATCGAATTAGCTTTCGCAGCTGAGGGAGATCCTATTACACTGAAGATCACATTTGACCTGATGACAGATGCAGATGATGAATTTGTAGATATTTATCAGATCAAGTCCTTAGCTTAATTTAAGGATATTATTTATCACTACTGGTTAGTTTATACTAATCAGTAGTGTATTAACTTGGAATATTGAACATGAAAAAATATTGCAGTAATCATATTATAGTTTTACATTTTAGTTAGAAGATAGGGAAGAGAACAAAACTTTAATATGGTTCACAAATTGGATTATATGATTTTTTTGTTTTCTTCCCTATTTTTTACGATTTTAAAAGAAAGGGTGTATTTATTGAATTCAGAAATTACAACGCCTGAGCAGTTGCAGGAAGCCTATAAAGATACAAAACTCATTCCTGTTACAAGTTTGGCACAGGTTAAGTTCTATGTGGAACATGGCGTACAACCACTTCTGGTCTATCCATCTGAACGTGCAGATATTATGGCGTTCTGGTATCCAAAAAAAGATACATACAGACTATATGTTGATTATAGAAAATATATTAACGATAAATATCAGGTAGGTGAATAGGTTGGCAAAGAATGTTGGTAAGAGATTTGAAGAAAATTGGAAAGCCAGTATTCCTTCAGACGTATTCTACTATCGTTTAAAAGATCAAGCACAATCTTTTGGTGGTTGTAGTAATTTAAGATTTTCAAGTAAGAATCCTTGCGATTGTTTCTTATTCTCTTCTCCTTATATGTATGCATTGGAATTGAAAAGTGTTGGTACTTCTTCTATTTCTTTTGAACGTACCAAAGAAGAAAAAGGCGTGATTCATTATCATCAGATTAAAGGTTTAAGAGAATTTGTAGGTTACAAAAATATGATCGCAGGGTTTTTATTTAATTTTAGAAAGAAAAATAACATGGAAACTACATATTTTCAACACATCAATGATTTTGACAGAATGATTGCTTCTATGGATAAGAAATCATTCAACGAAAAGGATTTGGTAAAATTTAATCCAATCATTGTTAATAGTCGAAAATTAAAAGTCAATTACAGATATCATGTATCTGAATTGCTTGAGAAGTTAAATAGAGAAATGGAGAGATAATTTTATGGGTAAAATTGATTTTGAAACAAGACATTATGCAGATGAGTCTTTAAATAGATTTGAGGCAAATGATTTCGTTGAAGCCGTTGTAGCCTCTGCTTTTCCTGTAACTCAGGACGAAAACGGAATATCTAGTATGGACTATGATCCACTGAGCAAACTTATGGGAATCAAGATGAATATTATCAAATTTTATGGAAACGTGGATTTAGAAAGCATTGGTATTGATGAATTATATACACTTGCTTCAGATATTGATGTTGACGAATTTGTTGATGAATATGATATTAACAAAGTACAGTTTAAAGATATGTTAACTGCAATTGATGAAAAATGTGACTACATCAAACAGCAGTTAATTGCAAGTGCAATTGATATTAAACTTGACAGCAAAGATGTGAATTTCAAGGTCGAAGGTGTTGACGATTTAGTAGAATCTGTCGTGGCTTTAGCACCTGCTCTTGAATATATTAATGAAGTATTTGCCAAAGCTGATCCAGAGGTAACTCAGAAGATGATGCAGTATTTTGCAGAACATGGTTTTGATTTTACTGCCGAAGACATTACAAAAGCTGTTGTTGAATCTGATGATTTCCAGAAAAATAGAATTGATGCACTTGAAGCAATTAAACAGGGTGCCGCTGATGCAGTCAATAATAATGTAGTTTCTATTGACAGAAAGTAAGGTGATCTCATGGGGAACATGGGCGCAATGGCTGGGTTATGGAGACAAATCCAGAATGAAATGCGTGATGCTGTAAGCGAAGCTGAGAGTAAAACGTTCTTAACAGCCAATCAAGAGCTTACTGCTTCTTATGCAGGTGGAGAACCAAAGGAATATAAGAGAACGAATCAGATGAAAAACTCTGCAAGAACAACTGGCGTTGTTGGTGGCGGAGATTCTGTTAGTGCCACTGTGTATCTTGATCAGGGATACAATTATAATACTGGAACTTATTCTACTCCTTACGTCTTTTCAGAAGCGGAATCTGGGGGATCTGGGATTGTATTAACTTCTGGATTCTGGCAACGTACAGAGCAAAAAGCTCAACAATATGCTGAACAGGCATTTGCAAAAAGATTTAAACAATAATTTCTTTTCACATCAAATCTGATGTAAATTTCACAAAATAAAACCAAGATTTTATATGCTTATCAACCACAATATATGTGATTCATTTTTACGAATACAACTATATATTGTGGTTGTATTTATTTTACACATAGGAGGTTTTACCGTTGGCTAGATTTACGGTATATAACAAGATTACATCTCCAGAAAAACTAGCATTGGTCAATACAGATAACAAAGATTTAGGCAATGAGTGGTTAGATTACCTTGCTTCTGTTGATCGTGCGCAGAGTACAATCAAAGGTTATCGTAATGACTTAGATATTTTCTGGTGTTGGAATCTGGAACATAATAAAAATAAGGACTTCGCAAAATTAACAAAGCGTGATATTGCTAAATTTCAAAATCATGCAATTAACGTATGGGGATGGAGTCCTAAACGAACAAGACGTGTTAAATCATGTCTTTCTTCTTTATCTGATTATATCGAAAATATGTTAGACGAGGAAGAAGAATTTGAAGGATTCAGAAAAATTGTAAATAAGATTGAGAATCCTGCAAATGAGGCAGTGCGTGAGAAAACGATTCTGCCAGATGAAAAAGTTGATGACTTATTAAAAACTCTTGTCGAACAAGAGAAATATGAAAAAGCGTGTGCTATCGCTATTGCTGCTTATTCTGGAATGAGAAAATCTGAAATCATTCAGATGAAGATGTCTTATTTTACCGAAGATGCTCTTGAATTTGATGGTGCTTTATATAAAACGCCAAAGATTCGCACCAAGGGTCGTGGTAAATTAGGTAAGCAGTTAAACAAATTTATCCTTGTTGATGTTAAAAAATACATTGATTTATGGGATAAACAACGTAAAGAACTTGGCGTTGACATTGATGATATCTTTGTAACGAAAGACAAAAATGGTTGGCATCGTAGATCCAATCTTGACAAATGGACAGCTGAATTTTCAAAGATGTTGGACGTAGACTTCTACTACCATTGTATGAGACATTATACTTGTACTGCTTTCGCAAAGAAGAATATTCCGATTGATGTTATTAAAGAATTCTTTGGATGGTCTTCTACGGAATTGGTTGGTATTTACAACGATTCATCCGCAGAAGATGACTTCGGAAAATACTTTACAAAAGACGGTATTAAAGAAGGAAAACAAGGTTCTTTGTCTGATTTGTAATATTGGAAAAAGATACCTGTATACATACAATATATTACTATGATATACTCAAACTCGCAATGATCAATTACACAACAAAATCTATGACGTAACACCACTTATATAGTAGGAGATGATGTTATGATGATAGAGAATAGAAAAAATTACTATACACTTATTTGTGCTGAATGGAGTATGTATGGCGGAGGAATAGTTATACATACAGAGGTAAATGTTGGTTCAGTTATCGAAGCACATGAATATGTTTTATCACATCTTTATGACTTCCCTACTGGTACATGGGTACTTAAGCCATGTTTGACAGCAATTAGTTAAACAACAAGTAACAAGTAATTGATCATTGCTCTCACGGGCGGTTGGTATAATGGAATTATACTGGTCTCCAAAACCAGAGATCGGGGTTCGATTCCCTGACCGTCTGTTAATTATATACTGGAACTGAAAGAGTCTATTTTTGTATAGGCTCTTTTTTATTATGCACAAAATCATGAAAGAGGTGAGTGAATGGATTTTCAAGCCGTCATTAAAGCAATATTGAATAAGGGCGATGTTGAGTCTCAATTGAATAATCTTGTACAAGATAGGGATGTGCATATTAACCCTATTGTTGGTACGAACGGATCAACAAATACAACACTTAATAATCAAATTAAAAGACAGGCAAACGCTCAGGCAAAATCATATGTACAATATAGAAAATCTGCAATTCAAAAACAGATGAAACATGCTTCTGGGACATTTTATACTAGCGGAGAAACATCTGTTGATAAAGGTCTTGTTAAACGTGCAAAAGACCAAGCCAAAGAAATGGCTAATGTTACAAAGCAGATCGCAAAAGAAGAAGATGTTTCAACAGATACTGCTTATCAATATGCAAATCAAGCTCTTAAAGAGCAAGAGAAAGCAAAAAATAAAGCATTAAAGAATCAGGCTCAAGCCGATAAAAAATATCAAGCAGAACAGAAAAAACTAAATGAGAAAGCTGCTAAGATTGAATCTGATATTCAAGCGAAGAGATTTGCTTCTAAATCTGGAAAGTATCAAAAACAATTTTCTGGCTATGTTGATAATAATAGCAAAGAATACAATGCCTTTGGTAGTGATGTTCTTGACTATGAAAAACAACGCAAAGAAGTCAATAGAATATATGGGAACTTTAAAAAGAATCGAACTATAAAAAATCGTGATCTTTTAATTGATGCTCATTCAAAACTTGAGCAGTATGATAAAAATGCTACAAATAGTCTATCTTTATTAAACTCTTCCCCTAATAAAGTATTGAAGAGCGATATAGAGAAACAAGCTAAAAAACAAGCCAAGCAAGAGGAACAATATAGTAATTGGTTTAATCAAGCTCTTTTAAAAGAACAAGAGAAAAAAGATTCTTATGTACAAAATGTTTCTAGGAATCTTGTGAATAAATCATATGATGCTAATTTAGCGGCGCAGCAGAATAAATTAAATAGTTATTACACAGGTACTCAAGAATATAAAAATGCAAGTAAATCTTTTAAGGAATATGAAAAGAATGTACAAGATTTACAAAAATTACATGCTCAGTATCAAGCAAAGCCTACTACCGCTAATCAGGGTGCAATCATTCAACAGAATGAGAAAGTAATTCAATCATATGAAAAACTAAATAATGAGATGAAAATTCTCAACTCAACTCAAACAAAAGCGCTGAATCCTGGAGAGGGTACGATTCAAGCAAATAAGATCAGAACTTATTTAGAGAATAATACAAAAGCTGCAAAGGATTATGGCGCTGCCTTAGAAGAGATTGCAAAGAAGTCTGAATCTGCAACAACCAAAGGTGAATTGCAAGGAGCAAATCAAGACTTTAAGAAAATACAGTCTGAAATTTCTGCAAAAGGACTTACTGGAAATTCAATGTTTTCAGAAGTTAAGCGTGGATTTAGTCAGATTTCTCAGTTTGTAGGAACATATGGTATCTTGCAATCTGGTATGAACAAAGCACAGGAAATGGTGCAAAACACATACGATGTAGATAGTGCCATGACTCAGCTTCAGATGGCTACTGGTGTATCAAATGACAAAGCCAAAGATTTGATGAAAACATATTCAAATATGGGGCATCAATTAAAGGCTACTGGTACAGATGTTGCTGCTTCTTCTACTGAGTGGATGAAACAGGGGCAAAGTGTTGAAAAGTCTAATAAGCTTGCCGAAAGTTCTATTAAACTGAGCAAGGTTGGTGATTTAACATCTGAAAATGCTACAAAATATTTAACTTCTGCGAGAAAGGGTTATGGCATTACGAGTGCAGAAGATACCTTGAAAATCGTAGATAAAATGTCTTCTGTAGATATGGCTTCCGCTACTGATGTTGGAGGTTTGGCAGAAGGTATGTCCGAAGTTGCAACGAATGCAAATTTAGCGGGTAAAATAGATGCCCGACCATATGGCGACATATGGGCTATTTTTATAAATAGTAGTTATTACCCAAATCGGTTAAAACCTGACTGGGCTATCGTAGCCTAAAAGATAAGACCGAGATAACTTAATAATAAATATTGAACACGGCAATGTCGTGTTATTTTTATGCCTATTTCTAAGTATTGTAACGACTGTTCGGGTAGCTGTCTCTCTGAGACAAATATACAGTCTGAACTATATAGAAATATATAGAAAAATGGTCAGTAGTAACCAGACTACTTAAAGAAGAACCATTTTCGCCACATTGTACCTTTGATGTGGTCTGTAGCGTAGAGCAAACGTGAAAGTAACAGCTTGGTCAGCATGGACAAATTGCTCGGTTATTTAGCAACTATCGGTGAAACAACTCAGGAAGGTATGAGTTCAGTCGGAACTGGTTTGAACGCCATTTTCTCCCGTATGGGAAATATCAAACTAGCACGACTTAAAGATTATCAAAATAATGGCGAAGACCTAGACATTTGGGGCGCAGTGGCATAATACATAAACCACTGTGGCAATTCTTTCTTATGATCATATGAATTTTCATATGTGCTTAAAAGCCGAGGGAACGGTCAATAAGGAGGAAGGATATATTTATATCCGCCTTGAACGACTGAGCGAAAGAAGGTCATTTCGATGACTATGCGACAGTCTGAACACACTTCTATATTTCCCATAATTCCTTAAGAAGTGGAGTTGCGGTCAAGTGTAAAGACACTTTTGGAAGTACCGCAACCGCTTCTATGTAATGAGCTTCTTCTTATTATATAGAAGTCATATTGTCTCATTCTACAGGACAAAGTAACAGCTTGGAGTGATGTAGAAACAGTCTTAAAAGGTGAAGGAATTAACCTAAGAGACAAACAAGATACATTTAGAAATTTCGGTGATGTGCTTGATGAAGTAGCTGGTAAATGGACTAACTACAGTGATGTATCAAAACGTGCGATTGCCAAAGCTCTCGCTGGCACAAACCACATGGAAGAGGTACTTGTATTATTAAATAATTACAGTAAAGCTCAAGAATACGAGAAAGTATCCGAAAATTCTGCTGGATCTACAGATAAAAAGTATGAAGTTTATAAGAATAGTTTGGAAGGACAAACAGAAGATCTTAAAAACTCATTCCAATCTATCTCAACAACATTTGCTGATAAAAACCTTCTTGGTGGAGGAATTACTTTATTATCAAATGTTCTTAATGTAGTTAATAAATTAGTAAGTAGTTTTGGATTATTGCAAACTGCTGCCGCTGGCTTTGCTGGCATTAAACTTTTTAAAAACCTAGGTTGACCCTATCTCAAAATCATTAGGGTGACAGTGAGCCTACTATATATAAGGAAGAAACAGAAATGGTGTTTTGGACAAATATATAGGATACGGGGTTTTAAAATACACGTATCAGGAGTAATTGCTGGAACGAAAAAGAATATCGAAACTGAAACGGAATTGGTAACAATAGACGGAATAGTTTAAGAATTTGATATTCATATCGTATTATACGATTGTATCTAATCAGCCGCACACATTCTTACCGTATAGGAAGATATCGGTAAACTGCCATATAAGAAACGTGCTTCGGGATAAAGTACAGTAGCTAAGATATTTTAATAAGAATGGATGTTCAGAGACTACCGATCCTGACAGATAATGGCGACCTTATGATCATTGTCTGGTAATGTATAGCCCAAAAGTGTAAATTAATGTCGATGTTTTACCTGCTATCATCGTTTGCGTACAGAGAGATTGTATCTCTAAGCAGGGAACTTAAAATTCAAATTTTATGTAAAAAACGACCATCAAAAAGTCCTTATTTTATAAGGTTTTTTGAAGATTGGCATTTTTATAAATTGTACTTCTATTAGTACATATGAATCGAAGTTATTTTTAACTTGGTATAAATATTGTGGAATAGCTTAATATATTAGTATAAAACAAAAAGGCACCCACTCGGATGCCCTTTTGTATTCCTGTTTTATTTAATGTTTTGTAATTAAGCTACCACCCTTAATTACGGTTTGTTGGTACAAATGCTTTTTGTATCATTTCTTATTACATCTGTATTATAGAATATTTTCTAATAAAATGCAAGTATTTCTAATATGTAGCCCAATCATACAATGATACTTTTTACTTGAACGGTTATCTTTTGTGGTAGATAGATAATACGATATTTTTACACATTAAAATACTTTTTTGCATTGTTAATTCAAGTCTTATCTAAATATTGCAAGCAATAACTGAATAATCAAACTTGCAATATTGAGTGTTTTAAACACACTCTGCCAGTCAATATTCTGTAATAAGTGAATGACGCTTTGGAGCATTTGTCACCTCCGTTCCGCATCTGCCGTAAGGCACTGAATGGCGTGCAAATCATAAAACATGATCATTCAGCAACAAAATTATATCATACACTGGAATAAATATCCATAACAAAAAAACAGTCTATCAGAAACCACTTACGGCAACTAATAGACTGTAAATCCTTTGGAAATGCAATGACGAACTTGGAAGATAACTCGTTGCATTTCTTGTAAACTTAACCGTATAACTTGACGA
>OLON01000043.1_pt1 | contig 92056 bp, 133 predicted proteins | sample 1672691 | NCBI WGS metagenome assembly OLON01 (sample SAMEA3136714, study PRJEB25190) | human gut metagenome | biome: human gut; feature: human-associated habitat; material: faeces | place: Austria | collected 2013
GTGCCAACGAAGTAGTTATCTACAACTTTTTGGCTCTCATAACGATTGATACAAATATCAATCAATTTCCTTTAGTATATCATATTTTTTATGAATTGCAACAATTTTAACAAAAATTATATATATAACACCCCTCAACCGTTTGCTGCGATTGAGGGGTTTGTAGTACCTTAGAGTTTCTTTATGCTTATGACTTCTTAGTAAATTTAGGATTAATCATATTATGGTCTGCTACCTTCAAGTTGAAGTTCAGAGCCAAAACATGTCTGGGAGCTTTTTCAGCAATTTCACCAAAATCATCAAAAACATCTTCGCCATCAATAAGAGTTACTTCGCAATACTCTTTATATGCGATAATGTTTTCAATGCTTGTGCAATTTTCAATAGTGTCATCCCAACGAACCCATGCATACTGCTGGCAATCCGTTGTTGCCAAAATCTCATCTTCAGTATAGAAAACAAGAATACCTTCTTCTGAAACTACTAGCTTAGGTCTTTTCAGTAAGAACTTGCATATGTCATACTGAATAATTTGATGTTTGATACCAAAGGGATCTTCATAATAAGTAATTGTGTCAAATCCAATAGGTTCTTCTTCCATTTTTCCTGAACCTACCGAATATCTCTTGCCATCCACTCCCGTTGACACAACAATGTTGAGAACAAAGCTGTTCAAGCGAGGCTCAGGCATTATGTCTGCATAACAGATACTTTCGTTGCACTGATACACCACAATAGGGTATTCATTTGCATACTGCAGAATGTCTGTGCCATCAACAAGAACTAAAGCCTTCTCTGCAAACTCTTCCAACATTTCCTTTGTAACCATGCTTTCCGAAACATCGGAAGGTGAAAAGTTTTCACAGAAGTCATCCTTGTCAAACTCAATTATCCGTTCTGCAATCGGAACCTCTTTTGATACTTTTTTTGCCATAATTAACACCTCCATAAAATTATTTGTTTTACAAGCACTATGGCACTATGCTTGCATTAAGGTTTTATTAGGTTGAAAGAGAAATAAAATATTATCTCAAATCATTCCTACCAGCAACTATTAAGCTATGGTAACCCATGTCAATAGATGTAAGTATTATAGCATATATCAGCAATTTTGGCAACTAGCTATTTTTATATAATTTTTACATAAAATATTATATTTCTATATCTGTTGCTTATTTAACACTATTAAACAAAAATAAAATCACCTTATTTCTTTGAATTTGCTCCATTTCCATTATTTTAGCCATTGTAAACATTACAAGCTTGTATTTAGCAAAATTTATAAGAGTAGTTCTATATTCTTCATCTACTTCTTTTAGCATAGTATCAAATTTCTCATACATTTCAGTTTTGTTATATAAAATATTAGCCCAATCGCTTGTAGTTAAACATATTCCTAATCTTAACTTATCTTTTGTATTCATATCTTTAATTATATTTATAACATTTTCAGCTTTACTTTCTTCCATAATCTTTTACTCCTCAAATTCTAGTTCTTGCTTAATTATCTTCATTTTTAACACCATCCTTCCATTTGGATGATTTTAATATTGTTTTTAAGCAACAAAAAAATCAACCAGATTTTATTTTCTGATTGATTTTCATATCTATCTGTTCTATTAGTTCGAACAGATACGTCAATGGTGCCAACAGGCAGAATCGAACTGCCGACCTACGGGTTACGAATCCGTTGCTCTACCAACTGAGCTATATTGGCATATTGCTTGTTTTATTGATATATGTGCCTGTTTGACAACTTTTATTTTTTAAAAAGTGTTGTCTATTTGTCTATTTAGTCTATTCTTTTTATTTAAAGAGTTGTCAAAAAGTTGTCAAATACTATAGGCACATTATAATATAGAATTATAAAAAAATCAACAATTAAATTTAAAAGCTATAACTATCTAGCATTCCTAATAAATATATTTTTAATAATATATTTTTATTATTTTTTAAGATTTCTAATTCTTCTCTTGAAAACATTTTTATATTTTCTTCAATTCTTCTTTCTAAAAGTTCTTCTAAATTCATAACGTCATTTAATACTACATCTTCCATTACATATCCTCCTACATTTATTTAGAACGTTCATAACCGAAAGATATATTTAATCTTGTTGCATTTGGGCAACATTTTATGAAAGAGGCATTTTCTTTTATGAAAACAAAAAATGACACGTTTTATTGTGTCATAATATAACTTTATATAATTCTTTGACATCTACATTTAAAGCTATCGCTATTTGTATTAGCGTAGATATCTTAGGTTCTCTTTCTTGTCTTTCTATTTTACTTAAATGTCCTTTACTTATTCCAGATAATCTGGCTAATGTTTCTAGTGTAATATTCTTTTTAAGTCGGACTTCTCTTAATAATATCTTTACCTTCATAAAATCACCCATCTTTAGTATGCTCATTTTCATGTATATCATGTATTTTGTTGCATTTGGGCAACTTTATTAAATTTACATTTTGTCCACTATGGTGGAAAAGTGCCATTTTCTTATATGAAAATAATAGCTTTTCATATTACCACCAACTTTAGTATGTACTAATATCTAGAAAGTATGCAAAAAAAGAAGCCCTTTAGACTTCTTTCGCTAGTTTTATTATTTTTTTGAATCTTCTTGTTCTTAGTCTTCCTTTTAAACTTTCTGATGATAATATTAAATAGAATTTTAGCAACTTATTATACTCTTTCTCATTTTTTATATTTAATACTTTTATCATTTGTAGAGAGTCTTTACATGCTTTTTCCATAACTATCATCTCCTTTATGATATTATAACATTTTATGTTAAATTGTTGTGTTGGAATTTGTCGAAAATAAAAATATTTTAGTGATGTAAAAATATTCAATTTTAGCCCTAAAATCGACCCTTTACAATCAATTTTAAGCCGTTTTATTTTTCAAGCCAATAAGTTATATTCCTTGATTTTTAAGCGTTTTTCAAGTTTTTTTAAAATTTTTATATTTTTTTGAAAAAATATTGACACACGTATCAATACGTAGTATAATGTTTATAGAAAGGAGGATAATAAATGCGTAGTAAACAGCTAATCAAATTGCTAAAGCAAAATGGTTGGCAAGAAATATCTCAAAACGGTTCTCATTTAAAAATGAGAAAACGGAAATCAAACTGAGATTGTTCCTGTACATAACAAGGATATTCCAATCGGAACAGCTGAAGCAATACTAAAAAGGACAGGGCTAAAATAATTAGCCCTTCCTAAAAACTTCAATATAATTTTTCAGCATGTTGAGGAGGATGCTTAAATTTTATATTTTACTATGTTTGTTTGCTATGCGTTTTTTCCTTTCTATCTTATATAATTTGGAGGTATAAAAATGAAAAATGAACTAACTGTCTTTCCCGCAATATTTACTTTTGACGGTAAATATTATAATGTTGATTTTATAGATTTAAAAGGTTGTTCAACTTTTGGAGACAGTATACAAAATGCTTATTTAATGGCTCAGGATGCTATGGGCTTATATTTAGACAATTTAACAAATTTTCCAAAACCAACCTTAGACATCTCTAAAATTATTTTACAAAAAAATCAATTTGTTTCATTTGTAAGCATTAATATGGATGAGTACCGAAAAAAATTTAATAATAAATCTATTAAAAAAACATTAACAATACCTGCATGGTTAAATTATTTATCTGAAAAAAATAATATTAATTTTTCACAAGTTTTACAAGAAGCATTAAAAGAAAGATTAGGTATTGACTAATTTTTAAAAATGTCATATAATATATATTAAAGAAAACGCATTTATTATCCTTGAAAAAGGAGATAAAAGGGGCTAGTACAAACTAGTCTCTTTTCAATTTAAAGAAAAAAGAGCTAGACTAGAAATTAATCTAATCTAGCTCTAATATTATAATTTAGTACAATAATTTAATGAAATCCACCCACTTGGAATTAATCCAAATCCATTTTGAACTTTAGTAACTGTTGTTACTACTCCACGTTTTAATCCATTAGTATATTGATTCCCTAATCTTTTATTTTGGTATCTTGCATTTGCTGTTAATTGTTTATATCCTTTTACTTTGTATTTTGTACCAGGACCTGTGCGAACATTTAATATACTAGCATTTACTTTGTATTTTCCTGTAGTGTATTTTACACCAGAAATTGTTTTAACCGAATTTGAAGCTACAGCCATATAACTTGTTAGATAATTACTAGAAACCCATTTATTTGTTCCTATTCTACTCCAATTGCCATCTGTTTCATATACTGTTACTGCTATACCATTAGATAATCCTCCTACAATATATCCATTAGGCTTATTTCTTATATTTAATCCTATTTTAGCATTTACATATCTAGTATATGCTTGTGTTGTAACTGGACGTGTGTTGTTTACTTGTACATTTCCATCATGAGCAAATGCAAAGAATTTACTATAATTAGCATAGTTTCTAAAATTGTCTATACTACAATATACTGTATTTACATCTACAGTTACTTTGCCTCTTCTTGTACTTGTTGAGAATTTGCCACTATATAAATATGGATCATATATCTTTAATGTATCTCCATCTATTCCAACTAGAACGATAAAGTGTCCACCCGTTGTAAACAATCCGTTTCCACATGATACTATTACATAATGATTATTTCTTAATAACTCTACAGCTTTGTCTAAATAATATGTTTCTTCATATCCAATATCAAATTCGTCTGCTACAGCTCTAAAAGCACTAAAATATGTACCATTATTTGCACTTCTATATCCATGTTGTACAAACAAATCACACATAGTATCAGGTGTTATTGCTCCTTTTGTAGCTGTTACTACCATTGAAGCACATGTAGGACCACAAGCACTAGAACCTATTGTTTGGTTTGGATTGCCTACACTAGAATACATCTTGCTTGCCCATCTACTATCTAATTGTGAATAATATGTTAATCCAACATAGTCTCCTAATTCTACATTCCAAGTTTCTGCTTTTGCTCCTTCATAAGCTATTTCTCCTTGAAGTTGAAATCCTTCTGTTTCTTCTCCTTCTTGCTCATTTGATACAGCATTCTCTTGTTCTTCTGTTTGTTCTATTATTTCTGTAGATGGTAAAGATTCTATTTCTTCTTTACTCATTTCTCTTGTTGCTATATCTGTTACAGTGTCTGTAACTTTTTCTACTACATCTTTTTTTAGCTCCTTATCATCTATAAAAAATATTGCACTAAAAAATATCATAACCATAGCCACTATAACTGCTATGGTTATATTTCTATCTTGTTTTTTCATTTCAATGCCCCTTTCTTTTCTAATTCTTCCCATTTACTATGTACATATGAATTTCCTTTAAGGTTTGTATATTCTTCATATATTTCATAAGCTCTTTTAATTTGAATATCTGACTTTGGTTGTTTGTTTTCTATGTCAGATAGAAAATCTGTCAAATATGTTTTGTCATGTTCTTTTTGATTTTCCTTCATTTCTTTTTTTACTGCTTCTAACTCTTTTTTAAATTCTGCCTTTATACTTTCTAATGTCTCAATTTTTTTATTAGTTTGATTTGATATTAATGTATTAATAATAACTCCGTAGTACTGTTATTATTGCTACTATTATTGTGCTATCCACTATCCCACCTCCTCTATCTCTTTAACTTTCCACTTCTGTATTATCTTTTCTTTTTGTTCTTGATAGTAAGGTTCTAAGTACTGTGTTTCCATATTAAAAGCAGGTTCTTCCTCTATTTCTAAAGTCTTGTAACCTGCTTTTTTGAAATCTTCTTCTCGTGGATTTATTACTTGCTTATTATCATATTTAAGTATCTTTTTGTGATTTGCATATTTTACATTGTATTCATTTATATATTTTACTAACATATTAACTCTCCTTTTCTCCGTATAAGAAATCTCCTGTTCCGCTTGTTGTAGTAAAACTTTTTATTTACTTTGTCATACATACATGCTACGCCATTTTTGTCAAGAACTGGTATCATATCTCTAACTAATACATCATTATCATATATTTTACAATCATATATATTCATTTTATTTGACTTTGTAATAGTTCCGTGCTGTATTTATTCCAAAAAGTACTAGATTATAATCGCTTTGAAATTCTGTTGTAGATTTTGCTTGATATTCAACATTATCAAAAAATAATTTTCCTTTATCGATTTCAAAATAATGAATATCGTTATCATTATTTGTAATTGTTACTACTCTATTTAGTGCTTTTGAATAATCAAGTCTATAATAACCTAAGTTTGCTGTTTGTCTTTCCATTAACCCAGCAAAAGTTGAATTTCCGGCTGAAATCCTAGCACCAAAGACAAATGTAGTAATAAAGTAAGTTATTTTTGCTCTTACAATAATTCTTGTGTTGCTATTCGGTTTAAATTCAGTATCAATGTATTGCGTACCATTTGACGCCAAATATTTTAATTCTGTATATTCATCTTGCTTTTTCACAGACATCATTAATCTTCTTCTAAAACTAGGCATTTGCAACACCTACCAATATTCCTATATTGTTTACAATACTGCATTGATACGTCTTGTTTGCTTCTATAGACGGTGTTTCTAGCCATCTAATCGTGTTTGGCAATGTTAACGTTGTAGCTGTTGAAGCTGATACAAATTCAAACATAAACTCATTTAATTGCGTATTATCTGTTATTTCTGCTAATGTTAAATTTAACTCTGTTACTTCCCCGAATTTATAGAACTTATTTGGTTCTATTTCTTGTGTGGTCAATGTACTTTCTACTATTTCTACTGAATAATTTTCCCCATTAGTTCCATTTATACCATCCTTGCCATTAGTACCATCTTTTCCATTTTTTCCATCAATACCTTTTTCTCCTTGAATACCTTGTACTCCTTGCTCTCCTTGTGGTCCAATCGGTCCTTGGATTCCCTGAGGTCCAGTTTCTCCAATGTCTCCTTTTTCTCCTTGAGGTCCGGTATCTCCTTTTTCGCCTTTTAATTCTTCTTTGTGTCCTTTAACATATGTTTCAACTACATTTGGTACTTGATTATCAGCATATTCTTTAGCACTTTTTAGTATATCTTTGTCTTGATTATCAACGTATTCTTTATCTGCTGTTTCTTTAAAATTTGCACTTATTACGTTGTTTCCTATTGTTATATTTTTCCCTGCTTTCAATTTGTCCTGCTTATTGTTTAAAACATCTAAAATATCAGGGTAATCTTCTTCTATTGTAGATGTTGCATTTATTGAATCCAAGATATTCATATAGAATTTTTTTGATTTAAACACTGGTATTCCATTTTCTTTTTCATCTTCTGTTATTCTTAATTGTAAGTATATTATTGACGTATCTGAAAGTAAGCTTGGTTTTATTTCTACCTCATATGTTTCATTTACTTTATCCATTGGTATGTACTTTTTTGTTCCATCTTCTTTTTCAAATTCTAACCATGCTACTCCATTTTTAAAGTTCTCGAAATAGAATATTATTTTTCCCTGTAAGTTTTCTCCATCTATTCCAAGAACTTTGTCATTAAAATATACCATGCTATTATCTGCTACTTTTATTTTCTTATCTTTCATATCATATCTTTTCCTTTCATATATACCTCCAGATGTCTATTATTTAATTATCTATATATAATCTTTTTAATCCATGTGTTAGTATCACTAGCACTTCCATTCTGCACTCTTCCAGTTGTAAAATTTACACTCATACTTGCGTGTATATCTATATTTTGATTTTTAATCCAAACATCAGATAATATTTTAGGAATTGTGGTTGTTAATATCGCTCCATTTTTCTCATGCACAATTATTACTTCTCTTGCTTTTTTTATTTCTTCATAAGTAGCAGAGCTTCCTTCAGTAATATTTGTGGCACTTATTTCTTTCCACTCTAAACTATTTTCAATTTCTTGTATCTTAGGAATACTCATTTTTCCCTCCTTATTTATATAAAAATTCTAATTTACTTCCTATTGGTACATCCCAATCTAGGAATTGAATTGCTGTACTTTCTTCTCCGTCTACTCCTGTTTCTATGTAATTCTCATTCTTAATTAACAAAGTTCCTTCGAAGTATATCCATAGATGATTTTTACCTACGTAATACTTTTCAGGAACTGTGTAATTTGTATTTGCTTTTATTTCTGTGTTTGTTGTTACCAATACTCTTTTCGTGTGTTGAATTGCATTTAAATTGTCTGCGTCTATCGGTGTTTTTTTACTTGGCAGATTTTCAAAAATTATCATAATTTAACCCCTTTCATATTTTATAGTTAGTTTTATTGCTCCTGTCCCATCTATTGATTGTGATTGATAATAATACAATCCTGTATCCTCGACTATTTCTAATTCTCCTTCATATCGTCTTCGATACAATTTAAACTTATAAATTACATATTTTGGAGAAGATTGCTTTGGGTACAACTCTGTAGACGGAAAAAGCAAAGAAGAAGGATATTGTCCTTCTCCTCTATCTGGTATTTCTAATTTTTTTAATCCTTCCGAACTTCGCCCTGGATATACCTCAGGGCTTGGAAACAAATCAGTATTTGGGTATACCGCATAGTCTTGCGCTCCTATTAAAGTTACTATTCCTGTTCTTTCTTTCTTAAAATCTAATTCCGAAACAGGTATTTCTTCAGTATCTATTTTACTATATAGCGTTCCAAAACCTACAGAGTATAGTTGTGAAAAGATTTCGTTGTATTCCATTCCTATTTTTTCTATTATTCCTCTTGATGTCAAATGTGTTGGATATTTCACGCTTGAAAATGGTGAATAAAATTGCAAATCACTCGTTATTTTATCTTTTCTTGATATTACAACTTCTTGTCCTTCTTGTACTATAATTTGATATTTACTAACGTCTAAAAATGCATATAATAAATATTGTCCACTGTCATTGTCATAGTCACCAAATCCTATTCCTGTTATTTTCTTTCCGACAAAAGTTGATATTTCCTCTTGTTCCATTACAGGGATATCATATATATAATCATTTATAATATTGTTTTCTGAGAAAGATTCTTTTGTTTTGTAAAAATTTGTTTCTAATATAGTGTCATATTCCATTGTAGTACTATTTTCATTTATAGTCTGGATTGTATCAAATTTAACGTAGCAATATGTAAGTAATTTATTTTTAAATTTCAAAAAACTATCTGCAAATAAGTCTATATAGCTATTTAAAATTAGATTGTGAAAAGATTTTTCTTTGTTTCCTATTTTTATTGTTACGCTTTCGTTTTTTATTTTCATGATTGCACCTCCTGAGAAGGTAAGTATTCGATGTCGTGTACCTCTGCTATTGTTTCTTCTTCTGCATATTCTACAACGTATTCAACCTCTACTTGATTCGCTTGTTCTTCTGTATCTAATGAATCTTGAAATAAATTAGCATAATTTTCAGATAATGCTGTGTTTCTTAGTTCTATAATATATTCATAAGGATTATTCCATTCTTTTAAAATTGTCATATCTGTAGCTATATAATTTCCTTGTGTATATAGTTCTGGTAAATCTATTTCTAACCTATCTCCTATTTCTATTTTGTTATCTTTATCACAATAAATTTTTATAATATTTGTATTTTTATCATTAGAAACAAAGTTTCCTCTGACATAATCTATTAATTCTTGTACAGTAAACCACTTTTCTTTAGCATCAAGAGTTTTTTCTATTTGACCGGTTGTCGTTATAGTGCCTGCGTTTTTTTCTATTTCATGCCAATTAAGAAGTTTCATGCTTGAATATCTTAAAGCTGTCTCAGAATAAATTTGGTCTATTGTTATGGTGTCCTCACCTTTATATGTAAATCCTGTTGCTAAATAATTAAACATACTATCCATATTTAAAACAAATAAGCTATTTTCTTTGCTATCTGTTCCTAGATCTTTTACATTTAAACCAGATTTTATGTCTCCACTTGTATTAATTCCACTTATAATATAAGCATCTTTAGACTTTCCACTACTATCATGATATATGATCTGTAGATTGCTAACTGCAATTTCAGCACCATCTATAAAACTTCCTGCATTTAACCTTTTCGCAGTACTATAGCTAATGTCGACAGGATTTTCAAACTCAAGTTTTCCGTCTTTTTTTAATGTTATGTTCATATCTTTATTTATAAAGCTATAAAATACTCTTGCATTTTTTACATTTATTATATTAGCATAGTCTGTTCCTTCTACACTTGGAACCAACTTTGTAAATCCTTTTATTTGTTTTTTATAATTGTTTATATTTATCGATTTTGTAAAAGGTTTATTAAACTGATATTCAATGCTGTTTACTGTAATTTCTTTTAATTCGTTTATATTCCAATATAGTGCATATCTAGTAGACAAAATTTTCATGCATTCTTCTATTGTTCTCGCTATTAATTTTACTGTTATAGCTTTGTTGTCGAAATTACTTTCTTTTAATACAAACCCATCGTTGTAAAGTGGTTGAAAGATTCTATTAATAATATTTAACATTGTGTCTGTTGTTACGATTGTTACAGTCTTTTTTATTGCCATTGTACGTGGAGTCATTAAAGTTAATGTTAATTCGTTTTCTATGCTATTTAACATTGTTAATTCAGGCATCTTATAACTTTCTAAATATCCTGTAAATAACAGTTTATTATTTATATCGTATATTTGCATTTCTTGCATATAAAAAGGGAGGTCTTCTATTGTTCCTCCCTTAAAATCTATTTTTATATCTGTATATTTTAGTTCTCTTGAAGATTTTTGTATTTCTATGCTATCTAATACTTTATAACTTTTTCCATTATATCGTAAGTCTATGCGAATGCACCTCCTGTCTTTAATGTTTTAGTCATATAAGGTGTTAAAATTCTTCCTGTTTTTTGTCCATCTATCTCTACACTTCCATCTATATTAAATGTTGCTTGTATTACATTTAGCATAGAATTGTTAGATTTTACACTTGCATTAGCATTTATCGAACCAGTTTCGAATGCTACTGCTTTATTCATTTCAGACATAATGTCGTTATTCATATTGTCTATTGCTTTTAATGCTTCATCTGTATCCGCTTCTATACCCACTGCAACACCTTGTGGTAGACGTTTACCAATTTCATCTCTCATTACTCTCGAAGGTGAATGTATACCAAAAAAAGCTTTTATTCCATTTAGAATGTTTCCACACCATTCTTTTACTTTTCCTAGTAGCCAATCTTTTGCATTTTTTATTCCATTCCATATTCCTTCAACAATATTTTTGCCAACATCCCACATATTACTTAAAAACTGTCCAAATCCAGAAACTAATGCACCTATTATTTGTGGTATTTTGCTAACTAATTGAGGAATTGCTTTTATTAATCCTTCTGCCAACTTCACTATTAATGTTATACCCATTTGAATTATTTTAGGTAAATTATTAACTATTGCATTTATTAATTTTTCTATTATTATTGGTATTTTTTCTATTAGTATAGGAATTGCATTAATTAATCCTTCTGCTAATCCTATAATTAAGTTGATTCCTGCATCTATTAACTGATCTATGTTGTCTAACAAACTTGTTACTAAGGTTAGAATTAGCTCTAATGCCATAGGAATTAAAGTTGGTAACTGCTGAGCTATTCCTGTTATTAATGCCGATATTATTTGCACACCACCACTAATTATAGCAGGTAAATTTGCAATTATAACTTGTATAAATTGTATAAGTATGTTTGAGATTGTGCTGATTATATCTGGAATTTTTGATACAATACCATTTACTAAGTTGGTTATTATTTCAGGCCCTTTCTGTTTGGCTGTTTCTAATACAGAACTTATCCCATTTTCAGCTATTTCATTTAAAACATTGGCAATATTTTTTAATATTCCTTCTGATTCTTTTCCTATTTGATTTAGTACATTACTAATTCCTCCCAAACCTATACTATCCAAAAGCTTATCTATTGATTTTACTATTTCTGAAACCCCACGTGTTATAGCGGTTTTCATATTTGTAATTGATGTAGCTATACCACCTGTTGAATTTTTTGCCTGCTCTTCAAATGATTGAAATTCTCCAGCACCATTTTCGTTTAGTTCAACGATTTTATCCATAAAATCGTCCATTGATATTTTGCCATTTCTTAAAGCTTCTCCAAGCTCATCAGATGTCATATTAAAAGCTTTTGCCACTTGGTTTAATTGTGCTGGCATTGCAGTCTGTAAGCTTCTCCATTCCATCATGTCTGGTTTGCCTTTAGCATATGCTTGGCTTAACTGTTCCATAGCAGATGATTGTATATCTGCTGATGCACCACCAGCCAATAACGCATTGTTTAACGCCAAGAAATAATCAGTGCTTTTCTCTATGTCGCTGTTTTTACTTGTGAATCTTTGTACTGCTAATGAAGCACTATCCAATGTAGTTGGTAATCCTGTTAATTTTTCGCTTAACTTTTTTATAGAAGCCTCTGATTCCTCACTACTTATTCCTAAATTCTTCATTACTTTAGGATAGTTGTTTAACGTGTCTATTCTTGAAACTGCATCATTTACCGAATTTTTTATTGTATTCATCGTTGCTGATATTATTTTATCTATTCCAAGTGCAACTACTATGTTTTTTATTTTTGTTCCAACGTTTTGTGTACTGTTTTTTAAGCTATTTAATCCTTTTTCAAATCCACTTTTATCTATATTTGTATCGTACGTTAAGCTTCCTGCTACTGCCATTATTTTGTCCTTTCCAATGTAGACAAAATAAAAAACACCTACATTTATGTAAGTGTTATGAAATCTTTAAAAATTCTTTATACTTTCCAATAATAACCACAATTTTGGCAGACTGCCATACTTTTATGTTTTGTAACTAGTTTTTGTTTTTTATGTCCAAACAAACTTCCAAGTAACATTGGCAAAGTTAAACATATCCATAATAAAGGTCTCCACCACCAACCAATAAACATCCAATATGCTATACTATGATGTTTGTTTTTTAATTGGCTTTCTGTAACCATTTGAACATTTGTATTATCACTTCCACATTTAGGACATTTCATATATATCGCATCTCCTTTTATTTATATTATAAAAAGAGTATATCATTTTTTCTTGTACTTTTGTGTCGAAAAAGGTCGAAAAATAAAATTATTTCAATGCCTCATATATTTTATTTATTCTTTCCTGTTCTTCAACTGGTTTTGGTAATTCCCAATACGCCCTTAATTCTAGCATATTTTCATCTTTGCCTGTATAAGCTCGATAACCTTTTATTTTCACAAATTCCGTGTCATCTTTTAAAGATTTTAGCAATGCTTTAAATTTCCACCAATGTACTTTATCATAAGCTAAATCTATTCCGTAATTCGTAAAAAGCACCATAAATGTATTCATCATCATACTCATAAGAATATATTTGTTTATTGTTTCCTTTGCCATTTCCTTTTGTTTTGTGATAATTATCTCTGCCACATTTATAAAACCATATTAGCTTTTCACAAGCTTCTTTATATAATTGTGGATTGTATAGTAGTTTATTATAATTTTCTGCATAAAAAAAAGCAGGATAAAAATGCCTTAGTCCATACTTTATCTTTTCCGACTTGTCGACACTTTTATCCTGCACTTTATTTTCGAAAGATATCATAGTTCTAAAGTCTACATTTATTTTATATTTTTTTCCTTGTAATATTACAAAATCGGGTAGCTTATTAAACATAATCATATTAATATCTCCTATAATTTCTTCTATTTCCTCTATATCGATTTCTATTATAATTTCTTCTTTGCTCTCTATTCATGTTTACAGTATTATTCATATCTTTATTGATATCGTCAGCTGTCTTTGTTACTTTACTTAACATATTTTCCATTATTCCTTTTGCATACGTTTCAAATACGCAACCTAAGATTCCTAATTCTATATTTAAATCTAATTTTTTATATCCATCGCTTACTCTTTTTTTATTTATTTTATCAATAGCACCTTTGCCTAATATCTTTTCAAATTGTGTTTCTATAGCATTATTATTATTTTTATCTAAACTCTCTAACTCTTTTATATTATCTAAATCATTAATTTCAAAAACTAATCCATATAATTCTATCTCTATACTTTTGTCTGTATCCTCATAACCAAAACTTAATCTTTTCTTATCTTCCATTTTCCTATTCTCCTCTTAATATAATTACACTTAACATCTACCTATTATTTATGCATTCTCTGTGAATTTTTTTGTTGATACATCAAAAGTACCATAAACAAAATCTCCACCTTTTAATGAACCTGTCATTTGTTTTTGTTCTCCTGCTGCGCCATTACATTCCGTTATCTCACAAGTTTGTGTTATTTTTCTTGCTTTATATGTATTTTCTTGACTTGCAACTGGTTCCCATAGATTAACAATGTAATGATCTATATCTAAGTCCGGAGTTACTTTTCTTTCATAGAATAAGTTGTACATATAATCAAATACTTTGTCTCCTTTTACCATATCCATTGTAATTGGAAATTCATTTGAAAAACCTGTCACTGCATATTGTTTCGATTTTTGATGAATGTATTGTTTTTCTTTTTCAGTTGGATTTGAGCTTTCTGTCATTTCTGTAATAACTCCACCCAATACAATTTCGTCATTTATTCCGAAATAATGTGCTTCGTCATATTGCATTATATCTTTTAATGTTTCTGCTATAGTTTCTGCCATTTTAAATTCCTCCTTTAATATTAAAATAAAGCTGTAAATAATACGTACTTATTGTCCCATCTTCGTTAGTTTCATAAGTTATCGCATTAGCACAGCTTATTTGTTTTACTTGTTTATTTTTTAAGACTGGATAGTTTCTTAAACGATTTTGTTGATCTATCCAATCGCTTAAATCATCTAACCAATCTAAATTTTCTAATCTTTGTAAGTTATCTTCACTGTTTATTTTTAAAAGCAATGCATATTGATATTGTCTATACCATCCTGTATCTGTAATATATTTTAATGGTAAGTTTTCTACTCCACTTCTTTGTAAAGCTAAAGTATCAGTTTCTTTTGGAAGCTCTTCTGTATTTATCGTCTTTGCTATTTCTTTTATTGGTTCATATTGTAACAACCAATCATTTATTGCTTTGTCCATTATTTGCTTACCCTCCTTGCTTCTTTTGCTGTTTGATTTAATATACTTTGTCCTTTATCCGCTTTCATCCTTTCAAAAGGATGTGAACCTCTTAATCTGTCGCTATGATATTTTAAGTCTTTACTTATAACTACTTTTCTTTCTCCACGTCTAGCATAAGCACTTCTACTTTTTACTCCTACCATAACTTTTCCTTCTGCTTGGAATCTTGCATAAGGAACGTTTGTTATTACTTGTTTTCCTCCATTAATAGGATTTACAGAGTCTTTTTGTGTTCCACTTTTTAAAGAAACATATTTTTTGAGATTGTCAGCAACCGTTTTTCCTAAAAATTGCTGTACTTTTCCTCGCTCTTCTAGACCTAATTCTCTATAAATAGTTTGTAGTGGTTTTGTTTTAATAATATAACTCATATTGCACCTATCTTGATATGATTTGGTAAATCCTCATCATCAAATATAAATTTATCAATAGAAGTTACTTTGTGAACATTTTGAGTGCCATATTTTTTACTTAGTTCTGTTAATGGTACTCTTTCTATTACATCTTCTACCTTTTTATTTACAATAATATCGTCATTTTCTACAAACCACTTTAAATTATATCCATTGATATCAAAAATCCTAATTAAGGCATTGTCAGTTAAATCTGACCCATTTCTGTTATGATTTGTTATTGAAGTATTTCTATAACTAGCCTCTACAACATATCTATCCCATTTGTTATTACTTTTATGGTATATTGTTATATCTTGCATTGGAAAATCTTCCATACTAACCTCCCTATAAAAAGCATGTTAATTCATCAGGCAAACAATTTATTATTTCCTTTTTAGCCACTTTATATTCTTCATCAGAAAGCACTTTAAAGTTTTTGCTTACTCCATCTATCGAATATGAAGTAATCTTTCTGTTTGTACTTTCTTCCTTTTTATTTATTAAATCAACTAAAGCACAAGCAGTATATTTCAACTGTTCTTGTGCTTCTTTTGGCAAATTATTTATTTTTGTTTCTGTTAGTCTTGTATTGACATTCTTATCAATTTCTCTGCTTGCTTTTATTATTAGTGAATCAAAAAAGATTTCTTGTAGTTTTCCTTTATACTCAAGTAAATAATAGCTATAATCTGCATATTTCATCTTTATCAGCTCCTATTTTACTTTTATGTTTCTAAATACTCCAGCTTTTAGTGTATTTTTTAACACAACTGCAGCAACCATTTCTACGTCTCCTTCTTTAACTGTTCCAGGAGCTTTCATATCTGGTAAGCAAGTGCTTAAAACTCCATTTCCAGTTGGAGAAACTCCGTGGAATCCATCTTTTGCAATTTGAACCGCATATAAGTCTGTCAATCCATCTTCAGAAATTTTTACGCAAGGTGTTGTATTAGTTCCATCGAAATATTCTTCTAAGTCTACTAATGGAATGTTATCCCACATATCAACACTTCTACCAAACGCATCTTCTGATTTAGTATAATATCCTGCTCTTCTTGCAATACCTTTAATTTTTGTAATTAATTTGTTATTACCTAAGAACATTGTTGGTTTTCCTTGCATAATTGAAACAAAATCATCCATCATATCCAAAAACTCTTGATAATTATCATCCATCTTTTTAGATGTTGACAAATCAAAAGCATTTGTTAATTCATAATATGTAGCTATATTGGCTTTTTGTGGATTTGCTACTTTTGTATATTTGTATGGAGAACTTGTAGTTCCTGAACCACTTCTAGTGTAATATACCTTCCCTGCTGTTACATCAGTATCTTTTGTTATCGCATACTCAGATGCATTATATTCAGTGCTAGAACCTTTTAACATAACATCTAGCCCATTAAATTCATCTTCGTTCACTGATTCATTTCCATTTATTACAGTATTGTGAAATAAATTTATAGCTCCCTTTATTTTTTCTTTCATTTGGAAGTCTAATTCATCTACTGCACCAGATGTATTTATTAATACACGGTCAATTTTGAAGTTACCTCCGAATATTTTTAAGTCTGCACTTGCTTTTTCTCTTTTAGCTTCATTATTTGTATACTCACCATTTATTTTTCTAAATCCTGCTGTTGATGGTGTTTTTAATTTTGTGTATCCATAAGTTAATGTACTTCCCCCTGTTCCTGGTGCTACAGCATTATCAAATACTAATTTATCTAATAATAAAGACCCTCTTCTAAATTCATCAATGACTGCTTGATCTACTTTATCAGCCATTCCTACTTTTGCTTCTTCTAATGTTATCATTTTTATTTCCTCCTATTAATTAAATTTTTCTTTTAATGCTCCATATAACGTTGGAGTTGTATCTTGTGGTTTTTCTGTATGATTTCCACCAAGATTAATTTCTGAGCTTCCGTCATCTTTTTCATCAAACAAAAAAGAATACTTTTCTTTGACATCTTTGATTTGTTCATCAATGCCACTTACTGTGTACTCTCCTTTATCATTTTTTTCATATTTAATTTTGTCTTTGTCTAGTTTGCTATAAACTAAGTCAAAGTCTTTTGCTCCTTTTATGGAACTTTTTAGTGCGTTTGTTTTCTTAAATTCTTCAACTTCTTTAGAACCTTCAGCAAAACCTTCCTCTTTAGCTACTCTTTTGATTTCTTCTATATCGACAGAACCATTTTCTTTTATTTTTTTGTTTAGTTCTTCGATTAATCCTTCCTTTAGTTTTAAATCATTTTGTGCAGTTAAAGTTTTTGTTTTTTCTGCGTTAACATCATTACCATTTTCAGTCATAATGCTATCAATGATATTTTTCTTAACGCTATCCTCCGCTTCTAAATCTTTGAATAATCCTTCTAAAAAACTTCTTTTCATAATATTTCTCCTCCTACGATTTTCTACGGGTTTTTCTTCCCTCGAATTTGATAATATTTGCTATTTTTAACGTCGTATGCCCAACATTTCAATTTCTTTTACGTCTAATTGAAAAAAGACATTAAAAAAGAAGCTCGTCAGCTTCTTATATATATTAAAACGTTAATAACTAATTTAATGTATAAATTGTATTTTTTTGCATAAACTATTGATTATTAGCCTAATTTATTGTATAATTAAGTTAATAATATTATTATTGAAGGTCAGTTGAGAACCCCATATATTTGGTTCGCAGTTGACCTTCAATTATTTTCTTTTATATGCATTTATTATTTTGTTTTCTTTTATGACAAAAATCTTATCAATCCACATAAATCTTTTTGAAATATAAATACTTTTTATTTGCCTTTCTATTTCTTTGGAATCCATTTTAGTATTTGTTACATCTATAATAAAATTATTTGCTTGGTTTTTCTTTTTTCTTAAATTACCTTCTATTACATATTTACCTTTACCAGTAATTTCTTTTAAGTCAAATCTTTCATTGTTAATAATATAATCTGGTGTTTTTATACTTGCTGGATTATTTATTCTTGGTATTATATTTACTTGCCCTCCAAAAGCTTTTCCAAGAATTTTAGCTACTTCTCTTTCTCTGTCTGATGGTTCCATCAAAACATTTTTTCCATCTACAAAGTATTTGGTTCCTTGAGTATCTTTGTAGTATTGTTGCTGTTTAACTTTATATTTCTTTACTGAATTAAATTGTTCTGTTATATCTTTATACTTTGCTTGTTCGTTTGTCTTGATCTTTGCAATTTTCATTCTTGAATAATCTTTTTCAAGTCCTGTCTCTTTGCAAAATGCTGTTTGTTTCATTTGCAATTGTCTTAATTTACTTCTTTGATTTGATGAGTCTATACCTGCTTTGTCTAATGTTTGTATACTGCGTTTTGTATTTCTTATATCACTTTCAAATTGTCTTTGTCTTTGAGTTGCTTTATAATATGGTACTTGTTTTCCATTTAGTGCAACTGTTGCATTCTTAAATTTTTCTAATTCATTATTTGTATATACTGGTTCTGAAACTCCTAAGATTATTCCAAAATAGCTATGTCTACAATTGTACTCTTCCCATAATTCTGCAACATCTGACCATAACTCTAAACCATATTTGCTAGCATCTTTTTTACTTACTGCAAATTGTTTGCCTTGTTCTTCTGCGTGACTTGGTCTTGCCCCTAAATGTGCTGTAACCTCATATCCATCGCAACCTAACTCTGTTTCTATATTTCTATTTATATTATTTGCTGTTTTATGAATACCACTTAACACATTTCTTCTTACTGCTGTTTCTAATTGTATATTTCTTCCCAGTTTATCTTTTAATGTTATTCCTTTGTCTGCTAATTGTTGTACAGCTGTATTAATAGCAGACGTATAATCAAATGCACCACTTATAACTTTCATATATGCTTCATCTACTGCGTTAACATATGCTTGTTGACTTTGAAAGGCTATAGTATTTGTCATGTTCTTTAGTGTTTTATTAGTTTGTTTTAATCCTTGATTAAGTATGTTGTATTGAGTCTCACTCAGCTTAAAAGGTTTTTCTCTATATTCGTATAATTCTTCGTATCCTTGCATATCTTCTTTTGCCATGTTTTTGAATAATAACTTTAATGCATTCTTTGTTTCTCTTGTTAATAATGATGTTTTTTCTAATGCTTCATTAAATATTTCTGTTCCATTTGTTTGTAATAATATTTTCATTTGTTCTTTACTTACTGCTGTAATATCATCCATTATACTTATTCTGCTTATTATATCAGCTGTTATTTCTATATTTAATTTATTATATAGTCTTACAACATCATTAAATTCTATATCATTTAAATATTCAGGTGTTAACATTTAAAACACCTCTTATTCTTCAATATCTTCTATTTCTTCATCTTTTACCATTGCCTTGGCTTTTTCTTCTGTCTCCCCTAAGAATTTAACTCTATATTCCCAAGCTTGTCTTATTCCTTGTGCTATATCTTGTCTAAATTCCTGTTTTGCCGTTTCTGTATCAACCATAAAACCATCTTTGTCTGTTATTGTAACAATACAATCTTCTGTTACTTTTTCTTTGAATAATACTCTCCCTAGTAAAAGAATAGCTTTGCATATTCCACTTACAAATTCATCAACACTCTTGCGGTGTTTGTTAGCATTTTCGATTAAGTCCTGTCTATCTCCAACGTATTGAGTTGCAGTCACTACCGAATTTCCATTAAATTCATAATATTTTGTTCCTAGCCCTGCCTTAAAACTTAGCATATTCAAAGCAAATTGTATTCCTTCTTTATCTTCCTGTACTCTTAACTCTGGATTGTATTCTGTTACAACTGGATTTTCTTTTATGTTACTTATTTCAGTATCTCCATATACAGCCCACTGTTGTTTCATTACGTCATCAGGATATACCTCATATTCTTCTTCTCTTATATTTCCTTCTGTATCTTTTATTTGTCTTGTCTTAGTTCTTGTTATTTTTTTGTTATAAAATACTTTTTTTCCTCCAAGGTAAAAATCCATAACAAAATTATTGTATGTAATATCACAGGCCATAAGTTGATCAATTGCAGTTCCATATACACTAAATCCCATCCCGTTTACATTGTTGTATTCTGTATCAATTGGGTTTGCTATTGCTGGCTTTAAGATACTAAATAAAGGCACACTAGAATTAACTGTATAACTCTTAGCTATGCCCTCTTTGTTTATTTCATTTCCGTTTTCATCTAAATAATTATTAGATATTTCGTATATTTCTTGATTTAATTTTTTGTTATATTTTAATTGATGTAACTCAATATAATATTCTTTTTTACTGTCTATAGTATTTTCACTTACAAAAGCAACATCAATTATTACTCCATGTTCAACTTTTAAAGGTATAATTTGGTTTGCGTCTAAGTAAATAATATCTAGCTTTGTTCTTTCATCCGCATATAGCCTTCCTTGTTTATCTACCTTTGCATGTTTAACTCTCATTGTTGCCCCTGCTGTTCCCATTGCCATTGCCTTTTCTATTGCTGTCGGTAAGTCTTTATATATTTTTAATATCTTTAACTGATTATTTAAATATTCATTATTTACCTCTGTTTGTTCGTCTGTGTTCGCTTTTGTTTTTATTTCATCTCTTTCAGTAAATAATATGCTTGACCAATCCTCTGCTAGTCTTTTTGCCATGCCTAGACTAAACATTTTTCTTTCTTTTCCTGTTTGGTCATGATATTTATGAAAGTCTACTTGATTTTTCCACCAAGACTCCCATGTTTCCACAAAATTATAATAATCTGTCGATACTGTATTATATCCTTTGCTTTTTAAACATTTTAATACTACATTATTCATTTTATGCTACCTTTCCTAAATAATAAGATATCTCTTCAAACCAATATTCAAATGAGTAATTGAAACTATCTAAACTATCTATGTCCGACGTTTCTCCATCATCTATCCACCTGTCATCTTTTGCTTTTTCATCATATAAAGCTGTTTGTAAAGCTTCTATTAAAGTCTGACATTGTCCTTCTATGAAGCTTATTTTATCCAAATTTAACAACCTATTCCAAAGTTCAATCCTGTTCTTGATTTCAATTTTTAAGCTATCTTGAACTACCAAATTAATTTCATTTGCTCTTAATTCTCCATTTAAAGAATTGTTTAATACTTGTTCTGCACTATCAGCAAAAATAAAAGATACAGTTCCATATTTGTCCTGTATCTCTTTTATAAAATTTATTATCCATCTAAATACTTGCTTTGTGTTTGTTCCTGTTGCTTTCATTGTACTAGCTTTTAGCACTTGTACACTTTTAAAATCTCTGCTTATTTTTGTTGCTGTTATGCTATGTTTTGATTTGTTGCCACCCCAGTCAATCCCTATACTTATTATAGAATTATATTGAATTGTAGTAGTAATAAATCTTTTATAATCATTTGCGATTTGTTGAAATATTAATCCCTCTGCATCACACCACTGCCCTAATATTAATCTATTGTAATAAACTGTTCCTTGATATTCTTTGCACAGATTATCAACAAAATCTTTCGGCAAAAATGGATTATCAAATATTGTATAATATTGTGTATATACATCTAATCCTTTTTCTTTTATCACATCTAAAAAGTCTTTCTTTAACCAGTGATTTTTATTTTCCGGATTCAATGCTCCATCTAGGCACGAATATGGCTTATCTAAAGAACCTTGTATCATTATAAATACTTCTTTGTTCCATTTTGCCATTTCATCTCCATAAGCATATTTGATAGATGTACCTTGTATTTTACTTACTTGGCTTATTTTTTCAGTTCCTAAGCAATACACTTCTTGTCCAAATAAATTAGCTATATTTTGAGAATTAATAAATCCTACTAAATCTTTTCCATATATTTCTCTTAATGGTTGCAATACATTTCTTTCAATTGTACCTTTTGATACTCCAAAAATAACATTTAGTCCATCTAAATCTTTTCTTTCTAGTATTCTGTTAGGAATAGTAAACAATATATCTAAATATGTTTTGCCACATCTTCTTGCACCTATTTTTAAGTTATATCTATGAGTTGCATTCCTGATAAACTCTTTTTGTTTTTCTGTTATTATCATTTATTTGCTTCCTCTTTTATTTTACTTAATAATTGTTCAACTTTATTTAGATTCTCATTGTTACCTTCTTCTTCATTTCTTTTATTTCTCCATTGTTTAGGTTTTCTGTTATTTAGCCAATATATTTGAGCAGTAGTATCAGGAACTACTTCTTTTCTTACTTTCTTAGCTAATACTTCTCTAAATCTTCCTTGATTTTCATCCCATCTTGTTTCATAGGTTTTCTCTTCAAATTCATATCCAAGTGCTCTTTTTAATAAGGCATTTTCAACTTCATAATCCACAATTTCTTTTCCTCTTTTTAGGGACTCCGAAAACTCCGGATAATTCTTTTTATATTCATAAAATGTTGTTGTCGATATTCCTAAATTATTAGAAATTTGTTCGTCTGTTAATCCATCTCTTGCCCAGCATTCTACAAGTATTAATTTTTCTTTTATATCGTTCCATTTTGATTTTGCCATCTCCCCACCTACTTGTTACTTTTAACTGTTACCTCTTTACCTTCTCCTACGAATCCTTTTGCTTCTAATTCTTTATATCTTTTATCTTCTGCTTTGATTTTTTTCCCTACTGTATACTTCTTTAAGTTATTTTGTTTATCGTTAAAATCTTTTATGACTTTTCCTTCTAACATTTTAATTCCTCCTATTTTATTAAACATTTATTTTTAACTAGATAAGGACATCTGACTATCTGCTCATCTAGGTTTATAACCTCTAAAAAAGAACAGTCTTTACAACCGTTCTGGTAATTGTACATTTATTAATTTTCTTTTCCATTTTTCTTCTCTTTCTTCTTGTGTTTCTATCATCTCTATTGTCCTTTTACAATCATCCAATTTACATTCTTTACATTTTTTTCCTTGTATTGGACATACTTTATTATCTATCAAACATTGTTCCATATTTTAATCCTCTGTGCACTTTAGTTTTCCATTTATGTCTTGTGTTATTTTACAGTCAATATCTTTATTACATTTACTGCAGTTTTCTTCTTTGAATTGTTTTATTTGCTCTAGAGTCATATTATTACCTCTTTTCTTATAAACACTTTGGTCTAGGTAGTAGGAGTTGCATCTACACTACTAAATACAACTACCTTTTTTATATTATCAGTTACCTAGCATACTGGTAATAACTAATTAATTGTTGTAAAACACTTGCTTTCCGTATTCTACTGCTACTTCATGTTCTATTTTACATCCTCTTGCTTTTTCCCAACCTTTCATAAATACAATTCCATCAACTTTTCCTATGTATCTAATTGATTGAGATAACATGTAAATTGCAATATCTTCATCTACTGGTGCATTTTCAAATACTGTATCTATAACTTCGTTTCCTTCTTCTTGTAATCTACTTACTAATTCTGCTCTTTCTTCTCTTATTTGTTCATTTGTTTTACCTCTCATAGGTTGGCTTATCATTAATTTCATAATTTTTATTCTTCCTTCCATAACATAATAAAAAGAGTAAATACTAAGGGCTTGCATTTACTCTTTTCTCTACTTACATTTTTTCTATTATAATTATAGTACTTTCAAAAAGAAATTAAAAGGAAGTTTTTGCGTAATTTTTGCGAAGTTTTAGTCCAAACCCGCATTTATTATATTTAACATCTTTTCCATAGCATTGTCTCTATATGTCTGTAATTGTTTTACACATTTATATTTTTCAAATTCCTTAAAATATGCTTTTTCTACATAATCCCATTTTGATTTTCTCATATAATACGTTTCTATTACAAATTTTTCTTCTTGTGTTAATGGTTCAATCATATTTTTAACTCTAACAACTATTTTATTTAATTTTCCTTTGTCTATATTTAATTTTGCAATTTGTCTTTTTAGATACTCTCTATCTTCTTTGTTTATATGATTTAATTCTTTTTCATAATTTAGAACTGTACTTGACACCTTGTCTGATATTTTATTTGTATTGCTATGTATACTATCAAATACTTGCCCCGCTATTTGCATATTCTCTATTACTTCTCTTTCATCGTCTTCATAAACAGTTCCTGAATATTCTAACCTTTCTTTGTATTCTTCTTCTTTTATTTCAATTTCTGTTAATTTTGATTCGTTCTCTTTATGATGTATCAACATTGTTTCAACGTCTTCTTTTATATATTTACTCATTTGTACCTCCTTGTTTTCTTTTTATATCTTCTCTTATAAGTTCATCTTTAAAATTGTCTAAGATTTTATATGCTTTATTTATTTGTGCTTGACTTTCTTTTCTTTTTGATATGTCTAATAAGTTTATGTTTTCTAATTCTTTCATTGTGTCTATTACTTTGTTGTATACATGGTTTATTGTCATTTGTTTTTCCTTTCTTTCAAATATCTATATATTACTCTTTCTACATAAGCTAATGCTTCATAATTGCTTATGTATCTTCCATCATGTCTGTGTCTTACACTTGATCTTATTATTTTTATTTCTTGATTGTATTGTCTTTTATACATTGTTGCTAATTGATTTTTGCTTAAACCTTGTTTCCATTTTGTTATTATCTCATTTTCTTTCATACTACCACCTTATTGTAGTATGCTCTTTTATTTATTTAATAATTCTTTTGCTTTATTTTTAAAATATTGCTTAACGTCTTCTTTATCTTTAAAATATCTGTTACATTCTACCTGAGTGCCATGTATGTCATCTGCCATTAAATCTATTGTTTTGTCTTTTTCTTCTAGCATAGATAAAACTGTTTCTATTGCCGTATTTAATTCTAAAGACTTATAAATCCTTCCTATTTTCCAGCCGCCACATCTATTGTCTATTTCTAATTTATCTCTTTGTATTTCATTGTCTTTAAACCATTTTAATATTTCTATTGCTTTCTTTTCTTCTTCACTTAAATTATTCATATTCACCATATTTACTCCAATCATTATATAATTTATCTTTATTTTCTCCATTAAGCAATTTTTCAACATCTTGCCATTGTTTTTTTGTTTCTTTTAGTTCTCCAATTATGTTTCTGTTTTTTTCTTTGTCATCATCAATATAATCTGCAATATCTTCATTTATTCTTACAAGCATTTGATGAATATACCATTTTGCGTTTTCAATTGCTTTCTTTTCTTCCTCGTTCATTTATTCCTCACTTTCTCTTAACATTTGTTTAAGTATTTTTACTTGTGCTAAATTTTCAAGATATACAGTATTACAATTTTCTCCACCATTGCTATATTGTTTTTTTATACGATAAATATTCTCTTCTAATTCTTTGATAACTTCTTTTATTTTTTGTTTTGATATATATTTTTTATTTACTATTTCTTTATTTTCTATTTGTATATTTCTAACTCTTTTATATGTTATTTTAGATTTTTTCAACTCCTCATTCTCTTTTAATACTCTTTTATAATCTGATAAAATATGTTCTATTGCTTTTTCTAATTTAAAATTTGTTTTAATCCTATCTCCATATTTCGTTAGTAATATATGATACCCATTTGTTTTAAATTCTTCTAAGATTTTTATATCTTCTTCTATACTATTTTCTTTCACTTAAAGCACCTCCTACAAGTTTTTGTTTATTATTTCTATCTATTCCTACATAACAACCTGTATTTTCTTCTTTTGTATCTTTTCCTGGATATAAAATACACTTGTTATTTATATTATTCATACAGTCTTTACATTTTATTAAATCTTCAAATAATTGCATTAAATCCACTCCTCTCCACACTTTTCACACTTATATACAATGTGGTCTATTTCCATATCTAAAAATTCAGCTTTCATTCTTCCACCACATTTAGGACAATGTAAACTAAATATATCTTTAATTTTTTCTATTATTCTTTTTATTTTTTCTTTCACTTAAAACACCTCCAAACTCTTTTTCAAGTTTTCGTTTTTCCGTATAATGTACTTTAGTTCTTGTTATTTGATGAATTATGTCGCATATAGTTCCTTTGCTATACGGAAAAGACCATCTATTCTGTCCAAAGTATTCCATTCCTCTTGCAGACTTTTCTTCTAATTTGTCTATTTGTTCTTTATCTAGCTTACAATAAATTATATATTCTAATTCTCTATACATTTTTTCTACAACAGATTGGTATTCATCTAACCAATTCCAATTTATTTCTTTTATAAATTTTGGTTTTGCATATCTTATTACTTCTTTTCCACAAAATGGGCAATATTTTATATTTTCTTCAAAATGAAATGGTTGAAATATATCTTCTTCAAAGTATATTTCTTTTTTACAATTTGAGCATTCATGATATTTATATACTTCGCCTTCATACATCGGTGTTAATATAACTTCATCTGCTATTTTTTCTTTCAATTAAACCGCCTCCTTATGCTTTTCTCTATATGCTTTTTGATATTCTTTCACTTTATCCGAATTTTTTTCGATATATTTTTTTCTATAATCTGAATATTTTTCATTTATTTCTTTTTTATGTCTTTGATAAAATTCTTTATGTACTTGTTTTTCTCTTTGTTTTTTGCATTCATCAGAGCAACAAACAGTTACTTTCGTTTTAGCAGTAAACTTTTTACCACATATAACACATTTTTTTATTCCGATACTCTTTTCTAAAAATGATATATAATCAACTATAACATTTGCTCTTTCCTTTTCTTTATCAGTTCCATGCATTAAAACTTCACCATAAAAAATGTTTATCCATTTATCTATTTCATTTATATTCGTTATACTCATTTTATTCACCCCTCACTCTTTTATTTTTATTTGCTGTTTTTTCTTTCATTATGTATTACTCCTCTCTAGTCCTAAATGTTCATATGCATCATCTATTTCTTTGTAATTTATTAAACCTTTTCGTAATTCATAAAAAACATCACTTATATATTCATCATCTTCTAATTCAAATATTTCTTGTATCATTGCAAACATATTCCATGTGCAAATTCCATCTTCCCAAAATTCATTTTCTAATATAATTAAGTCTTTACCAACTTTGTTTCCAAATTCTAATATTATTTTTTCTAATAATTTTCTATTATTTATTTTTTGGTTTTCCATTAATTTATCAACAAATCTTTTATAATTTAGTTTATATAAATCTACACTCATACTCATATCTTATTTACTCCTTTACCAATTTTCTGCCACACATCGGGCAATAATTTATTTGAAAGAACTGACTTGGCTTATATCCATCATTGTCTTGTCCTTCTATTTCAACATATAACATATATCCCCAAGACTTTTTTTGATTAATAATTTCCATATGCGTTTCTTCTTCATTGTCTATATCTAATATTCTCTTATTATTTATTATCTTTTTACAGTATTCACACATATTACCATCCTCCTTTTTGATTTTTCTCTAAACTTTTATCTCTCTATTCATCTTCTTCACCTACTTTATAGCAATTAGCCTCAAACTGTTCTTTTGTTAGTATTGTTTGTATATCTTCTTCCCATAAAGTATGTACATCTATATCAACGCATTTTCCACTTGAGCAAGGTCCTTCATTTATTACATTTTCTACTCTGTATTCGTTTACAAAATCTCCAACTTATATTAGGTCTATTAGTTGTTTGCTATGTTTTACTATATCTTTTTCGTTATAATAATTATATTTACAAGAAATATGTTTTTCATCGCAATTTGAATTATTGCACTTTCCATCATATTCAATTATCACTTTATCAACAATTCCATCTTTAGTTCTCACATATTCGTTTACTTCTATCATCTCTTATGTTCCTTTCATTTATACTAATTTCTCTGCCCAAATCAAATCATACATTTTGTGTTTTACTTTGTCATTGCAATAATCACTAACAGTTTGTCTGCTTATAAATAACTTTTTTTCAGCTTCTCTTGTTCCTTTGAAAATCTGTTTTATTTCTCCATTTTCCATTAATAATATTGTTTTTTGTTTTGCTAATGCTCCAGTTATTTTTCCAGCTTCTTTTTTCTTCATTATTTTTAAATTTTCTAGTCTATTGTCTAAAATAATTCCATTTACATGTACAACTACTTCATCTTTTTTTAATTTTCTATAAAAACTTTCAACAACTAATCTTGCAACATTTCTTTGCTTGCCATTAATTTTTATTATCTGTATACTTCCTTTTCTATATGTTCTTAATATTTTTTGATTTTTGTTCTTGTATGCTTTCTTTATTCTTCCATTTACATCTATGTAATAATTAGTGTCTTCTATTTGCCTCCACATGTTTTCCTCCTTCATTTAATTATTCTTAATTCCAAATCTGGGTAAACTTTTTCAAATATTTTATGTTTTAATTTGAATACATCTGTCTGTATTCCTTTTACATCTTCTACTATTTTTTTACCGTTTTCTATGTACTTAAAGTCCGCTACATATTCTATCTTTCTGTAAGTTTTACCGTTTTTCTTAAATTTATCTTGTAATAAAAATCTTGGTTGTAGTTCTAAGTTGCTTATTTCTCCTGCTCTTTCTAACAGTCTTAATTCTTTATATCTATTTCCTTCTTTCTTGCTGTCAAATTCTTCTCCGTCTACTATTACTTTTTTATTTCTGTATTTGTTCACTTTTCTTTAGCTCCTTTTCTATGTAATTTTCACATCTCCAAACTCCGTTTGAAGTTTTCCGACTCTAACCTGTTACAGCCTCTACATTTTACACATTTGCCGTTCTAACGGTGGATAATTATATTTCATATTTTCTCCTAACCATTCCTAGCAAATCTTTGATATTCGCTCTGTTCTTCAAATCTTGCTTCTGCTGTTTTTGAATCTTTTAAATTTGGATGTTTTTCTTGTACTTTTTGTCTACATCTTCTAATACTTTCAAAATTTATTTTATTTTTCTTTGCATTTAGCATTACTTGTGCAAATGTTTTTCCTACTTCTTGTGGATGAGTTCGTTCTAGTACTTTTAACACTAAATAACAATCATCTTTTCTTGCTAACTCATCTTGTTCAAGTATCTCTTTTATTGTTTCTGTTAGTTTTATTAATTTATGTGTTTTCATTTGTTTATCACTCCTTTACTAATTCGCACCACTCTAAATTCTTGTATAAATAAGCATATGGGTCATTTGTATAATAATCATTTGGATTTACTGCTATTCTTGCTCTTACATCTGCTATTTTTGGTGTGAATTTAACTTCTTTTATTGTTTTATTAACTGCTTTTTCAAACTCTCTAGCCTCTGTTGTCATAAATTCTTTAAACCACAACATCAATTCTTCTTTACTGAACTTTTTATTGTATGCTGTTTCTATTTTTTGTATATTTTTGTAAAACTCTTGTTTATTCATTTAACCACTCCTCTATTTCTTTACTTTCATTTTTCTTTTTGTGGTTTTCATCCTTTGCTTGTACTAATGTTCTTATTCCTGCTTTTTGCCAATTATTTAATATAGCTTTTATGTACTTAATTGTTCTTTTATTAGCTTCTACACTAATTTGCATTGCATAAATTATTAAGTCTGTTGGCATATCTTTAGAATAATCTTCTAAAACTTCTACCCCATAAGGAGTAATAAGTCCTATATTTTCATTGTAAAAATCAATAATTTTTTGTAAGCCGTCAACACAACTGTCGCTTACTTTGTCATTATCATTTACATTAACATTATCATTTACATTTTCATTTTCATTTTCATTTACATTAGTTACCTTTTTGCTTTTTGTTTGCTTCTGTTTTGCTTCTGTTTTGCTTTTCTTTTGCTTTCCATTTTCATATTTTTTATAATTTGCATCTAATTGAGGTTTAACAAGAGAAAATATTGCTTTAGATATTCCTGTCAACTCTATTTCTTCTTGGTCTAGTGCATATCTCATTATTGCATTATATGAATCTGCTTGATTTTCTTTTGGTAACTCGCTTATAGCTTCATAAAAACTTCTGTAAAATATAAAACTATCTCTTGCCATTTGCTCCTCCTTTTGTAAAATATAAGGAGTAAAACTTATGTCTTACCCCTTAGTTGTTTGCTTTTCCATATTCTCTAATAAATTCTTCTTTCGTTTTGTTGTAATATTTGCACCAAGCTTTTTGTGCTAATTTCTTTAATTGTCTGTTAAGCTTGTCTCCATTTTTGCCATGTACTCCATTCGTTCCACGATGGTCTTTTCTCATCAAAAATACTATCAAGCCATCATTTATACTCTTTTGTCTGTAAGCCTTTGAAAAATAAACCTCGTGTCTCTCGCAGTATATCTCTGTTCTTACCGTGCTATATAATTTGCTTTTGGGCATAATACAAAATTCTTCTTCACTCTTTTTTACATTTTTCTTTGAGTTTTTCTGTATATTTTTTGGGCAAGGATTAAAACTATTACTTAAATCTGTCACTATCATTTCTTATCCCATTCTTTCAATAAACTATTTATTTCTGCATCTGATTTTGTTTCTATATCTAACTGCTTACATTCTTGTACTATTAATTCAATTAATTTGCTCATTTCTGCCGTGTTATACACACTAGACCCATAATACGTAATTACATTTGTAAAACCGCTCTAATTTGCTTTTCATTGTTTCTGTAATCCAGCCTAAACCGTGATTACTCCAAGCTTGTCTAAATCTTTCTACTGCTTCATTCTTTACTGGTATAACTTCATAACTTCCAATGTTCTTAATTAAATCTCTGTATATTTCTTCTTTGGGTATATGTAGCTTGTCTTGTAATTTTCCTAATAGTACCCAGCAATAAGCATTGCTATCCAAACTTCTTTTTTGTCTATATTCTTTTATTTCAAATTGTTTATCTTTTGCTTGTTCTAGTAAATAAGTTATTATTTTATTACTTGTTCCTACCATATTGCCTCCTAAAATAAAAAGTTCATACTGTTTTCATAACATTTTTCTGATTCTTCTATTTTTTTCATCCTTTCTAATAATTTGTTAATACTTATTTCAATAGATAATTCTTCTTGTTGTTCTATATCTTGTTTTAACTGTTCCCACATTTTTTTATAATCCATAATTAACCCCTATCTATATGTTGATGCATTAAAACATATTCTGAATTTTCTCCCATATTATTCAATAAAAATTCACTTGCTTGTTGTTTACTTAAATGGCTGTCTTTTGCTCTAAATTCATATACATATTTACATTCTTGTTGTTTTTCTTTTATTCTTTCTTCTATTTCATCTTCGTCGTAATTGCCTTCAACAAGATATAAATCATAATTTTTAGCACTTATTCCTTCAACTGTTTTTGTGTCTGTCATATAGATTGCTTTATAATCGTCAAATAGTACTCTATAACCACATTGTGATACATCATGATATAATTTGATTGGTACAATTTTAAATAGCTTATAATTGTATTTCGTACCAATTTGAAGTACATCTATATTTTTTCTTTCAACTCCACATTCTAAAAGTGGATTTAATAACCATTCACAACAAGCAAATCTTAATGTTGGTCTTTCTTGTGCTAATTTCTTAATTGTTTCTTTTTTAAAGTGATCTGAATGTATATGTGTGAGAAGTACTATTTTGAACTGTTTATAATACTTCTCTAATTTCTTAAAAGTAACTCCACAATCAATTAAAATTATGTCTTTTATTATTGTTGCATTTCCTGTACTACAACTTGATATAATTTTATAGTTCATTCATTGATACCTCTTTTGTGTTTTCTGTTTGTTCTTCTATTTCTGCTTGTACTTCAATAGGTTCTTGTTGCGGAATCTCTTGTTGCATTTCTTCTGCTTCATACATTCCTGCTAAATCTTCGACAAATGTTTCTCTTAATGCTCTTACTTTTGCAACTTTTTCAACCATTGTTGCACCTTTATTATTCCAATTTGAATTTAATTGTCCTTGTCCAGTTTTTTGTGCTACTTCATTAAAACTTACACTTGAATATGTAGGGTGTGACCAGTCTTTTCTAAATACTCTAGCCCAACCACCTACAAGTTGTTCAGTTCCTAATCTAAATGTTCCTTGTCTTTCTTCTACTGTTCCATCTTCTTTTTGAACTATAATTCCACTTTCGATTCCATCGTAGTTGGGATTTAAAACTGCTCTTTTTAATATTGCATCTTTTCCTACGACTAATTGTGCTGGAGTACCTGCTTTATATTTAATTAAATATGCTTCCCTTAAAAATGGATTTAATTTTCTAACTTTACAAAGTTCTGTAAATAATTTAAATTCTTGATTTGTTATTTTTGCATCTGTTCCTACTATATACTCTTGCACTATACTTGGTGTTAATTTTATTTCATTTCCGTCAATATCAAATTTGACCATTAATTCATTATTTTTTTGTACTTCATTACTCATAATCGTAACCTCCACTTTCTAAAAATTGTTTTAATTCTCTTAATTTTGTTCTTGTTCCCCTTACTGTAAATTTTAAAGTTAAAATTCCTTCTATTTTTTCTTCTACGGATGGTGAATTTAATATTATTTGTTCACTATACTTGTCTGACTCTTTTGCAGTATCCACAACAAATTTTTGAAGTTCTTTTTCTTGTTCTATTTTTTTCTTTTCTTCTTCAATAGCCTTAAATCTATTTGTCACACTTGTTATTGCTTGTGATACATTTAATGTTTGTTTATATTCAACTAATATTTCTGTTTTATGCTCTTGTGTTTCAATTGATTTTAAATCATCCACTATTTTGTCAATAAATTGTTTTGCTTGTTCTTTTAAACTTTTCATACTTGCTGATAATGTTACATTTATTCTTGCTTGTCCATATGTAATAAAACCAATATTGTTTGCTGTTTTATATTCTTCAAAGTAATCTCTAATTTCTTGTTCTTTGTGTTCTTTTAATTCTTTTTCTACTAAATTAATTTTTTGTTTTAAGTCATTATCAGCACTTCTGTATTTATCAGATATATATTGTTTATATACTTCTTCAAATTGCATATATGGTGCTAACACTTGTTCTTTTACTGTTTTTCTTTGCTTTTCTACTTCCTTAAACTCTTTATTTAAATCTGCTCTAACTTCTTTAATTGTTTTTACATTTTCCTCTGTGCATATTAAAGATTTAGCATTTTCCACTTTTTGCTCAACTTCTATTGATAATTCTTTTAAATGTTCCTCTATTTGAGGTAATTGTTTTATAATTATTAAATCTTGCATTATTCTTCCTCCCTTAAATCATCGTAATAGCATTCTTCTGCTATTAATTCGAATATATTTCCTTCTTCATCATTTTCTATATAATCTTCCATAATTCTCCTTTGACATATTTACTTTTTCGTGCTAAAATATAAGTAAATATGAATTTATTTATGTATTTATATTTGAACTAGTTTATTGATTGGTAGTCGCTAACTAGTTCTTTTATTTTGCTTAAAACTGCTTTTTCATTGTTGTATTTATTTGAATTTACTAGTCTTTCAATTCTGCTTATCAAGTCCCTTTGCTCTTCATTTTCGAATCTTAAATCTTTATTTTCTTCATGTAATACCTTTGCTTGTTCTTCCATATCTTTTATTAAGATATCTCTGTTATGTATCATTGATTTTTGATTTAATATCTTTCTATCTTTTTTAGTTAACATCTCTCTTCACTCCTTTCCTTGTAAAATTTGGTAAAATAATGTATACTCTCACTAGAAAGTGAGGTAATTATTATGAAATTAAATCATGAATGTGTTAGAGATTTATTACTATATCTTGAGGACAATCTATCTTACAATAAAAGCATAAGTATAAATAGCCTAACTCTAAAAAGTTATTCTCAAGAAGAATTAATTTACTGTGCCGAAAAATTAATTGAAGCTAATTATTTAATTTGTACCAAAGCTGATGGTTATCAACCACCACTTATTGTTGCTAGAAGTATAACTTATAGTGGACACCAGTTCTTGGACAACATAAGAGACAATACAGTTTGGAAAGAAACTCAAAATATATTATCTAAAGTAACTTCTACCTCACTTAGTTTTGCTGGCAACATAGCATCTCAAGTTCTTTCTAATATAATCTCTAAGCAAATGGGATTAAATTAACTTATCAACATGCCCTAATGCTGACTCGCACTCAGCATTAGTTATTTTTTTTATTTCTTCAATGTCTCTTTTTAATAATTCTTCATGATACATTTCTGGCATTAGTCTAATGCTTAAAATTCTATGTAATAAACTTGGCAATTCTTTATGTATTAGTTCTTTCTTTTCATTTTCTTGTTTTTCTTCAAAGTTGTTCATCTTTCCCTCCTAATAAATCGTACTTAAGCAAAATATTGTTCCTGCTTGTACTATTTTTTGTATTAATAAAGTAGTTGTTACTATAAATGCTATTGCATATCCTACTTTATTTTTATCTAGTTTTCTTTTCATTTGTTTTCACCTTCTTTCTAACTATATATTTGTTGCATAATTTCAAATGCTCTATCTAAATTTATCCTTATTAGCTTCTCTCCAACTTTTATTTTTGCTTCTTGCATTTCTGGTCTGGCTAATATTTTATATGCTTGTGATTTGCTTAAACTGTATTGTTCCATGAATTGTTTTGGTGTTACATATTTGACTCTCGCTCGTTCTTGTAATTTTGTTGCTGGCATTTTTCTCGTCTCCTTTTGTTTTTATTTATTGTGTTTTAGTTTGTTTGGCTGACATTAGAAGTTAAAAAAATATCATCTTTTTTATAGTTTAATATCTTCTTTATTTTTAAAGCTGTTTCTAATGATGGTGATATATTTCCATTTTCATACCCTGTATATGTTGTTCTGGCAACATTTAGCCTTTCTGCCATTTGCTCTTGGGTATAGCCTTTTTTCTTTCTAATTTCTATAAGTTTCTTTCTCATGTTTTCGCCCTCCTTTTTGTTTGTTCTGCTGACATTATATATAATGTTTGTTTGGCTGTCAATACTTTTTTAAAATTTTTTTTATTTTTTTAAAAAAATGTTTGCAAAACTGACAATGAAATGTTATAATTTTCTTAGAAAGGAGTGCTTTTATGAGTTTTGGAGATAATTTAAAAAAAATTAGACAAGATTGCAATCTAACTCAAGAAGAACTTGCAAAAAAAATTGATACATCACGTTCAAATATTGCTAATTACGAAAATAATAAAAATATGCCTTCAATAGATATTTTAAGTAAATTATCAGAGATACTTGACTGTAGTGTAGATTTCCTATTAGGTAAGTCAGATGAAAGAAAACCCAAAGAATCTGATCCTCTAGGTTTAGCCAAAATAGGATTTAATATGAAAGATTATACCCCTCCTACTGAAACACAAAAACAACAAATTAAAGGATTGCTTGAAGTGGTCTTAAAAGACAATAAAAAGGATAATAAATAATATGAGATTAATAGATTTTTTTAATAAAACTACTAATATTAATATAGATGGTACTATCATAAAAATTTCAAACAAGAAAGAGGCTGAATTTTATGCCAATCAATTTTTAAAACATTGCAATGAATCAACAAAAATAGTTAATACTACTGCAAATCCTAAAATTTTCTTTGAAAGATATTCTATTTTATTGCATGAAACAAAGAATCTTTCTAATTTAGAAAGATTTTTAAAATTTAAAGGTAGAACTCCTTCCTCTACTCTTGTTTATTTAATGCAGAACAAAGAAAGAGAAACAAATTTAATGATAGATAGAGCTTGGGAAAGTTTAGATATTAAATTAAAAAAATTAAAAACAAAAAGAGGCAAAGAAAATAGAATTAATAATTTATATTTTGAGTTTCAATCATATTTGAACGAAATGTCAAAATCTAATATTGACTTATGCAAATCTTACTATAATACTTTTATAAATAGTATTTAATTGGAGGGAATATGAATCTAAATAGTTTATATGATTTAGCTGAAAAAGAACATATTAAAATTTATGATTATTATATAGAAGATGCGTATGGTTGTTTTATAAATATAGATAAAATAAATGCTATTGCATTAAATTATACAAATATAGATAACTCATATATAGAAAAAGAAACTTTATCAGAAGAATTAGGTCATTATTATCAAGATGCAACATACTCAATTAACTGTACTGATAAAATCTTAATTAATAAACAAGAATATAGGGCTAAAAAGTGGTCTTATTTTGTATTAATTCCTTTTGAGAAACTAAAATCAGCCATTTTGAGTCGGAATTAATACACTCTATAGTCTAGCAGAATATTTTGAAGTTACAATCGAATATATGAGCAGTGCTTTAAAATTTTATAAAGACAAATATGGATATATATACTAAGGATAAGTGGAATGTACTTATCTTATTTTTTAAGGAGGATTTATGAACAAATATAAAGATATGACTTATACTATCAGAACAGACGGAAGATTAATGAAAAAAATTACTACAAACGGAAAATCTAAATATATATATTCTAAAGATATAAAAGATTTGTACAAACAATATATTGAATTTATGCATAATTCTTATAATGGACTATCTGATATAGAGAATATAAAGATGAAGAATTTCGCAATTAAGTGGATTGAATTAAATTCTGCTGGTAAAGAAATTAGAACAATTGAAGAATATAAATCCATTGTAAACAACCATATTATTCCATCTCTTGGATTTAAAAAAATTAAAGATATAAAAAAATATGATGTTGAACAATTACTTTCAGATATGAAAAATACACCTACAACTGCAAATAAAACGCTTGCTTATGTGAAAAGAATTTTAAATGATGCTATTGATAATGATATAATAATTAAAAATGTTGCTAGTAATATAAAACCGTTAAAAGTTATAAAAAATGAACGTATGCCTTTAACAATTGACGAAGATAATCTTCTTATTAATTCAACACACAAATATGCCCCATTTTTTATTTTGATGCGTTATACTGGCATGAGAAAAGAAGAAATAATCCCATTAACTGTTGATGATGTTGACTTAAAAAATAAAACTATTTCTATTAACAAAGCTGTTGTTCTTCTACATAACCAACCTATAGTAAAAACTACTAAAAATAATAGAGTTCGTACTATACCTATTTTAGATAACATATATGATATAGTTGTTAATTTAGTTAATAATTCTAAAAATGGATTATTATTTGTAAAAGAAAAAGACGGCAAAATGTTGACTGATGTTGCAGTAAGAAGACACTTAGAAAGTTTTTTATATAGTATAAATAAGAACAAAGAAAATAATATAAAGTTTACATGTCATCAATTAAGACATTCATATTGTACAATGTTATATTATGCTGGTGTCAAAATAAAAAAAGCACAAGTCTTAATGGGACATGCTTCCGCTTCTATGGTTTATGAAGTTTATACTCATTTGGATGAACAAAGAGAAAATGCAGATGATTTAATAAATAATTATATCAAAAATTGTGTTAATTAGTTGTCATTTTTGTTGTCAAAATTAACTGCAAGTCAGACTTTCTTTAGAGCTGTCCGGTCTATATAGTTTTTGGCGTTTTGATTACGAATCCGTTGCTCTACCAACTGAGCTATATTGGCATAACTCTGTTTTACTGTATAATTATATTATTTTTTCTTATAAAAATCAAGAAAAAGATAATTATTTTATCTTATAAAATAATTATCTTTTTTATAATTCACTTCATTTTTTAATACATTCCATCCATTCCTGCTGGCATTCCACCTTCTTGTGATCCGCAATTACAATTTTTTGGTTCTGGCGCATCTGTTACTAAACTTTCTGTTGTAAGTACCATTGATGCGATAGAAGCTGCATTTTGAAGTGCACTTCTTGTTACTTTTGTAGGGTCTACAATTCCTACTTTTTTCATATCTACATATTGTTCATTTGCAGCATCAAATCCTATTCCAGCTTCTGATTCTTTTACTTTATTTACAATAACTGCTGGCTCTAATCCTGCATTTACTGCTATTTGTTTTACTGGTTCTTCTAATGCTTTTAATACAATTTGAGCACCTAATTTTTCTCCATTTTCTAATGTATCTACTAATTTTGATACTTTTGGAATTACATTAATTAGAGCTGTTCCTCCACCACTAACAATTCCTTCTTCTACTGCTGCTTTTGTTGCAGATAATGCATCTTCAATTCTTAGTTTTTTGTCCTTCATTTCAACTTCTGTTGCTGCACCAACTCCAATAACAGCTACTCCTCCTGCTATCTTTGCTAAACGTTCTTGTAATTGTTCTTTATCATAATCACTTTGTGTTTCATTAATTTGTGCTTTTATTTGACCAACTCTATCTGCTATTTGTTGTTTGTCTCCTGCTCCATCTACGATAATTGTATTTTCTTTTTGTACTTTAACTTGTTTTGCTTTACCTAATTGTGCAATTGTTGTATCTTTTAATTCTAATCCTAAATCAGAAGTTATTACTTCTCCTCCTGTTAATACTGCTATATCTTCAAGCATTGCTTTTCTTTTATCTCCAAATCCAGGAGCTTTAACAGCTACTACATTTAGAACTCCTCTTAATTTATTTAAGATTAATGTTGATAAAGCTTCTCCTTCCATATCATCACAAATAATTAGTAATTTTCCTGATTCTTGCATTAAACTTTCTAGCAATGGTAAAATTTCTTGAATATTGCTAATTTTTTTGTCTGTAATTAATATATATGGATTATCTAAAACCGCTTCCATTTTCTCTGTATCAGTTGCCATATATGGTGATAAATATCCTTTATCAAATTGCATTCCCTCTACTACATTTAATTCTGTATTTGATGTTTTAGATTCTTCTATCGTTATAACTCCATCTTTAGAAACTTTTTCCATTGCATCTGCAATTAAATTTCCTATTTCTTCATTATTAGCTGATATACTTGCTACTCTTGCAATATCTTCTTTTCCATTAACTGTTGAGCTAATTTCCTTTAACCCTTCAACTGCTGTATTGACCGCTTTATCAATACCTCTTTTTATTGCCATTGGATCACTACCTGCTGCTACATTTCTTACTCCTTCTTTTATCATACTTTGTGCTAAAACTGTTGCTGTTGTAGTACCATCTCCTGCAACATCATTTGTCTTTGTTGAAACTTCTTTTACTAAACGAGCTCCCATATTTTCGAATTTATCTTCTAATTCTATTTCTTTTGCTATTGTTACACCATCATTTGTTATTAATGGTGCTCCAAAACTTTTATCTAAAACTACATTTCTTCCTTTTGGTCCTAATGTTACTTTAACAGTGTCTGCTAATTTGTTTACACCTTCCAATAAAGATTTTCTTGCATCTTCTCCAAATTTAATAACTTTTGCCATTTTTTATCCTTCCTTTCATTTATTAAGTTACAACTATTTTTATAAATAGCTTTTTTTATTTTACTTTATTATAAAACAATTGCTAATATATCATTTTGTTTTACTATTATGTATTCTTCTCCTTCATATTTTACCTTTGTTCCTGCATATTCACTAACAATGATGTTATCTCCTTTTTTTACATTCATTGTTTCTGCTTTTCCGTCTATAACTTCTCCTGGTCCTACTTCTATTACTTCTGCTATTTGTGGTTTTTCTTGAGCAGCTCCTGCTAATATAATTCCACTTTTAGTTGTTTCTTCGCCTTCTTTCATTTTTATTAATACTCTACTTCCTAATGGTTTAATCATATTTATTACCTCCTTATATTTTTAGCACTCTTCTTTGTTGACTGCTAATAATTTATACCCATTTTATTAAAAAGTCAATACTATTTTTATATTTTTCACACAAAGTTCACATATCTATTTTATTCATTGATACATAAGCTTATTACAATTTTTTTATTTTCTTGCATTTTTATCCTATCCAGTTTATAATACTTATATGAAAAGATTAATTGTAGATAAAAAATATGATCAAAAAAAATTAAATAAATTTTTACAGGACAAAATTCCTAATCTTACATCTACTTTATTTTATAAAACTTTAAGAAAAAAAGATATTAAAGTAAATGGATTAAGAATAAAAGATAATATTACCGTTTCAATTAACGACGAAATTTTAGTATATATCTCTGATGATTTATTAACTTCTAATATTAGTATAGATATATTTTTTGAAGATGATAACATTTTAGTAATTAACAAACCTTATAATATAGAGGTTACTGGTAATAACAGTTTAACAACATATGTTCATCAAAAATATTCCAAACGGTTTTAAGCCTATGCCTTGTCATCGAATAGATAGAAATACAACTGGTTTAGTTTTATTTGCTAAAAATGAAGAATCATTAAACATTCTTTTAAATAAGTTTAAAAATCACGAAATTGAAAAGCACTACTTAGCATTAGTATATAGTATTCCAAAACAAAAATATAAAAGATGTGAAGCTTACTTGTTTAAAGATAATAAAAAATCAAGAGTCTATATAAGTGATACTTTTAAAAAAGGTTATCAAAAAATCATTACTACTTATAATATTTTAGAAACGAAAAACAATAATACATGTCTTTTGGATGTTCAAATAGAAACTGGAAAAACACATCAAATTCGTGCACATCTTGCACACTTAGGCTACCCTATTATTGGAGATCGGTAAATATGGACTAAATGATATAAATAAAAAGTTCGGAAAGAAATATCAAATGCTTTGTAGCTATATAATAAAATTCAACTTTAAATCTAATTCTGGTATTTTAAATTATTTAACCAATAAAAGCTTTATATTAGATAAAAATAAATTTATATAATAAGGAGATTTATATGTTTAACAAAATAAATGTACTAATTAATGAAGAAAAATTACAATCAAGAATTAATGAAATAGCAAATGAAATATCGAATGATTTTAAAAATGAAGAAATCATATTAATCTGTGTTTTAAAAGGCTCTGTCTATTTTACAATAGACTTATCAAAAAAAATAACTAACAATTCTATTATATTAGATTTTATGAAAGTAAGTAGTTATGAAAATGGCTCTACATCTTCTTCTGGTAAAATAAATTTTGAGCTAGATATACATGAAAATATTGAAAATAAAAATGTAATTATTATAGAAGATATTGTAGATTCTGGATTAACTCTAAATTATTTATACAATTATTTAAGTAAAAAAAATCCTAAAAACTTAAAAATTTGTGTTCTTTTAGATAAAAAAGAACGAAGAACTGTACCTATAAAAATAGATTATACATGTTTTGAAATTGAAAATAAATTTGTTGTTGGGTATGGATTAGACTATGATGAAAGATATAGAAACTTACCTTATATTGGATATATTGAAGAAAATTAAAAATAAAAAAGGATTGATAATTTTTAAAGAATATCGTATAATAAAAAGGTACTTGGGGATGTAATGGTTTCGACATACTACCAGAAGTATAGATAGCAAGTAGTGGATTCTCGTTGGCCACTTTAAAAAACGGGAAAATAAAAATAAACGCTGATAAACAAGAATTAGCATTAGCTGCCTAATTGCAGTTACGTCTTATTTTAATATGCCCACGTATTTTAATAGGATGTCATAACTAGTGGGAAACGAAGCTACTTTTTCTTTTAATGTAGTAGGTATTTTAAAAAGATATATTATAATTTATCCTGTTTGTTGGAGAAATTGTAATGAATAAAAAAAACAAACTAAACTTGTAGAAATCTATGTGGAAAGTATTATGGACAGGAGTTCGACTCTCCTCATCTCCACCAAAAAATGAGACACTGGGGACAGTCCTTATTTGTCTCACATTTATTATTTTTTGCGGGTATAATTTAGTGGTAGAATGTCATGCTTCCGACCTGATAGCGAGGGTTCGATTCCCTCTACCCGCTCCATAAGATAAAATCGTCGCACCAATGTGACGTTAATGATTAAATCAATCTGAAAAGATTGATTTTTTTGTGCGTTATTGCAAAGAAAGGTGTGATGTGATATGATTAAAATAATTAAAAAGAAAATCAATATGAGTGATGAACTTAGGAGTAAAATTAATTGGTCTTGCAAATTTAATAATAGACCCTACCAGATTATTGAGGGTCACCTAAGAATTGTGGAACATACAAATTTAGCATATGTTGAGCCACATAAAGTAATTATTGGAGATACACTATATTTATTCTTCAATGAACAAAAACATTTTTATATTGGGAATTTAAAGAAGAAAATCCCTATTGCTGATTTATCAGAATACATAGCAAGGCATTAATTAATTGAGAGTTTATATACTCCCATAATATTGGTTTATTTTGTCGTGTAAATAATCAATATAAAGTATAAGGTGTCTTGTTATGTGACACCTTTTTTGGTGCCTTTCATTAAAAGAAAAGGAGGAAAAATTATGAATAATGAAAGGATGATTGCAACAGTTTATATTCGTGTTTCGACAGAGGATCAGGCACGAGAAGGATTTTCTTTAGGAGAACAAAAAGAAAAGTTATTACAACTCTGTGCGTTTAAAGGTTATGAAGTATTTAAGGCTTATGAAGATGCAGGAATATCTGCAAAAGATATGGAACATAGACCTGCATTTCAAGAGATGTTACAAGATATGAAGGACGGAAAAATTAATTATATTGTAGCCTACAAACTAGATAGAGTTACTCGTTCAGTTCGTGATTTAGAAGAATTAATATCTCAGTTAGAAAAATATAATTGTTATTTAGTTTGTGATAGAGATGATGTTAATACTTCTACTGCTAACGGAAGATTTTTTGTAAGAATGCTAACAGTATTATCACAATTAGAAATTGAAATTGTATCGGAAAGAACTAAATTTGGACTTAATGGAGCAATTAAGTCAAGTCATTTACCAGGTCCTGCCCCACTAGGATATAAGAAAGATGGTAATAAAAAAACTATTGTTGATGAAACAACTAAACCTGTTATTGAAAGAATATTTAAGTTGTATTTGGAAGGCAAAAGTTTTCAGCAAATATCAAATATCTTTAATAAAGAAAAATTATTAAATCCAAAGAAATGGAAAGACACGACTATTCAAAAGATAATTGATAACAAAATCTATATGGGAGATTATGAGCAATATAAAAGAATTGCTAAAAAAGAAAACAAAGAACCTGTTATTTATATGAATGTTGTTGAGCAAATAATATCACGTGCAATGTGGGAAGAATGCCAAAGACAAAAAGAAATTAATCAAAGAACTTATACTAGAGATAGAGTTTATTTATTCTTTCAAAAGATTAAGTGTCCTACTTGTGGAAGAATAATGAAATGTAAAGGTTCAGGTGGCAAAAAGAAAAAGTATATGTATTACAATTGTGAGAAGTGTCATTTAAATTATCGTGAAGATAAAATTGAAGAATGTTTAATGCAATTTATTTATGACTTAGTTGAATATGATATGGCAGTTAAAAAGTATTTTCTACCTATTTTAGCAGACCATAAACCAACGAAAACTGATGATATAGATAAAGAGATTAATGGGTTAATAAAACAAAAAGAACGCATTAAAAAAGCATATATGAGTGGTATTGTTGAGATGGAAGATTTTTCAGAAGATTATAGACTAATTGAAGAAAAATTAGAAATTTTAGAACAAAAGAAATCAGAACTTTTAAATCTAGATAATATAACTTTTACTCCACAGCAGTTAATGGCAGATAGAGATATTGAACGAGAAACTATGATAAGATTAGATACTTTAAATGATGTTGTTAAAACAAATTGGAAAAGTAAAACAAAAGATGAAAAACAAGAATTTATATCTAAATTTATTGAGTCAATTATTCTAACAAAAGATAAAAACAATGAACTTCATATAGATAAAATTAATTTTAGAAAAAGTTATATAAACAATCTAATGAAATTTTTAGATAAAGGAATATTAGATGTATTAGTACCTGTTGAGGTAAATGGTAAAGAAGAATTTATTATTGGTAGTCCTAATATTTCTAATGAACAAGTGCAAGAATATCTAGATAGATTAAATGAATTTTATGAAACAAAAATGTATCAACTTTATGAAAGAGTTGATGAAGAAACTGGTAACATTATTGGAGAATTTACACCTAAAAAGAACGAAAAAATTATAAGAATAGTACCTATTTCACCTACTGAAATAAAAACAAAATCAATTATAAATAAAGAAGATATTGAAACAAAATATGGTATTGTTACTTACAATCCTAGCAAACCAAATAAGAAAGGAAATGATTAAAAATGGAATTAAAATATACAAGAATTGGTGATTATAAATTACCAAATTTAACTTTAAACAATAACGAAAAAGGGACAATTAATAATTATGGAATGTTAAGATTAGATTATTTAAAACAACATAAAAAAGTACTTTACACTACACTTTTAATGAAAGATGAACTTACTAATCATCTTGTTTCAGTAAGTAAAAATGCAGAAAATTTATTAAATAACTTGATGGAAAGTTATAAAAAATCAGATGAAAAACTATCTGAAAAAAGTAAAGAAACAAATCAAATTGAATGGGCAAAGATTATGAATAATTATAAAAATACAGCTGAAGAAATCATATTAAATGAATTAATTTATACTGAAAATGTGTGAGTACGTACTCACATATTGTGTCTAGCCAGCACTGAATTTGTACTCCCATACAAATTCTATATGGGAATTCCCATACCCTTGATGTTTAGAAAGGAGATTTTAAATTATGAGAATAAGAAATAATAAAGTTAATGTATTTTTAAGTGATGATGAGAAATTTATTTTAAAAAGAGCATCTTCAAAATTAAACTTATCTCAGTCTGAATATATTAGAAATTTAATTGTAGGATACGAGATTAAAATTCCAGAAGTTAAAGAAGAACCAAAACCTAAAAAAGATGAGTATATTATAGAGAATATTGCTAAAGCACTAGAAGAAAATATTGAATGCTTAATTAAAGTAAAAAATAGATTTCATTATCTTGGATATTTCGAAGATGAACGAGCAATTGGAACTAAAATTGAATATTTAAAATTACAAAATACTACACTTAAAAAATATATACCAATTGAAAATGACAAAGACAATGCGATCTAAGCATTGTCTTTTAACTTTATTCACTCATATAATTTTTAATTTCGTCTAACTTTTCTTCAGAAAGTTCAACTCCACCTTTAAAATTAATAGCACCTGGCCAATCTATATCTTTCCATTCAATATCAAATAATTTTATATCGTTATCATATCTAGGAAACGCATGATAATGAACAAAATAATCTCTCATCATCATAATAATATAATTGAATTTTACTGCACCAAATTTCTTAGTACAAGCATCCTCATACCATTTGATAACTTTTGGAAATTCAGCACCTTCTTCTGGAAGCATATTTGCAACTGAAGGAGTTTCTCTTTTTAAAAGAATAACAGCATCACCTAATGTTGCTTGTTTTCCTCTAATACAAATAATCCAATGTTCAAATTCTTTTATACATCTTGTTTCTGGTTTAAATTTACTCATAAATTCTAAATTACTCATCACTATATTTCTCCTTTAAAAATTTTTACTTATTATAATTCCTAATTCTTCATACTTGTTGCAATAAGAATGATCAGCTCCATTTATAATTTTAATAGTACAATTTTTAATATTATTGTTTAAATATACTTTAACTTTATCTATAGGTTGAGTTAGAACACATTCATCTGCATCTCCAAACACAACTAATACAGGTATATCTATACTATTAAGAACTTCATTCATATCATTTATATCTTCTGTGTATCTAATAAAATCATTTTCTCCACCTGGTAAAAAATCATTATAATATGTTCCTGCTGCAATTTTTCCATTAGCCATAACAGAAAAATCTATTAATTCATTTTCTTTACCTTCGTTTACTAATCTTGTTGATTCTACTTTTGCCTTATTATATTCTTCTTCACTTAAAAACTTTTTTCCTTCTGAAGGAATATCACATGGCGCTAATAAAACTATTTTATTTATACAATCTTCTTTCTTTTTGTTGTAATAGTATAGTACTTTATTGCATCCATAACTATGTCCTTCAAGAGTTATTTCTTTATAACCTTTTTGTTTAACCCAACTTACTACACCTTCAATATCTAATATGCAGTCTTTAAATCTTTCTAGACTTCCACCTATAACAGTAAAACCATCACCTTTAAGTAATTCTGCAATAAAATCTTTACCACGATTATTAAATGTTAAAAATGCATATCCTTTATCTGTATACGATTTTGCTAATGTATCTAAAAATCTGTTTTCATAAAAATTACCATTTAATCCATGTACATGAATTACTATCTTATCAGTTGTTTTATCAGGTATATATAAAATCCCTGGTTGTTCTATTTCATCCATAGAGTTTATTCTTACTAATTCTTGTTTCATATTATTTTTCTCCTTTATTTAATTTTCTTTTTAATAGTTTCCCAATCTGCTGTCCATTTTGTATTATTTTTATTAAAGTTACTTGAAGATAATAACATATGGGCAAAACTTTTTAAACATTCATATTCAAAAGCATATTTTAATAACTGTGACTCGTTCTTATTAGAATACTTGTTAGTAACAAAAAGTGTAAATAGGTTATTATATATCCCATTAACTTTATTGTTAAAATATAACAATTTAAAATAACTAATTAATATTTCTGATGAAAATATACTCTGAGTAATGCATAAAACAATATTTTTATCTTTCATTATTAAAATTATTACCAACCATATTATAACATCAATAATTATTTTAATAGTATTTTGTTTAATCATTATATTCGTATTACTTTTAGTAAAGAATGTACTTTCAAATACATTTACTCCTAATTTTTTTATTGAATTCTTCTCGTTATTGTTATAATATCCTACTGTTTTTTTGTCAGTAAGTTCACTTCCATATGCATTAGATAATAAAGTCTTTCTTCTTTCATTCTCCGCAAAATTTTTGAAAATCATATCATTTATGGTATCTCCTATTATATATAAAATGTGTAGTACAATTAGAGTAACACATAATATATTATTAAATTTAATACTTAGAATTAAAGATATGACAACACTAACATAATAAAATATACTTAATAGTTTTTCTAACTTAATACATAATCTAAAATCTTTATCAACATCATTAATATATTCATCCATACTTATACCTCTGGAAATACTTTTTTTATTTCAGATAAAGCAGAATAAGGCATTCCATCATTTTCATACTCTAACGCTTTATCAATTTTTTCTATTGCGCGATTTATTCTATTAGTGATACTTGCATCATATGTTAAATTTTTTAATTCATTAAAAGCCTTTTTTGCATAATCTGTATAGCTAGTACAAGTAATATATGAATATTTCATATTATTTGCAATACATTCCTCTATACGATATGATGTTAAATCGCGATAATTAACATTTACATTCCAATGTTTAATTAATCTAACTAATGGCTTTATTTTATATGAATTATTATTATTTGTCTCAGTAAGTGTATTATTAAAATCATTAGGATATGTCGGCATCCATCCGCCTTTACCATCTGGTATATAATATGTTCCCCAGTTTTTGTAAGCGGGTACTAATTCAAATTTTATATTATTCAATTCTAATACTATAGTTGGTGATGATTGATAAATTTCGGATGTAGAATATTTTGTTTCTGCAAATCTTTTTAACCTGTCTAAAAAAGTTTGTGGAGTATAATTATTAGAATTATCAAATACAACCATATAGTCAACATCTGATTCTTCATCAGCTTTTCTTGGGAGAATAGTTACTCTTGTATAAGAACCAAACTTAAATTTTTCTTCAATATTGGCACCGAAATATGATTCCAATCTTATTTCTAACGTATTAATAGAAGTAGTGATGCTTTCTTTTTCTTTTGTAGAAAGCACTAAATTAGAAGCAGAGTCACTTAAATAAGTATTTACTGACATATTATCCCTCCTTTATTTTATGTCCAATAAAAAAAAGTATCATAATCTTAATGATACAAAACTATTATAATAATAACATATTTTGACATTTTTTTAAATAGATATAGGATATTTTATCAAAAGTATTGTAATAATCTTAATCTTTGATATAATTGATTTATCAGAGAGATTTAATCAAATCTTATAGTCTTAATTTCGTAAACGTGTATAGTTAAGGCTCCATAATGCGTTTTCGTCGAACTCTTTGTAGTTATTGATACAAGAAAGTTTGAAGAAAGCAAAAGTTAATATCATTTCACAATATATAAGTCGATTTAGTCGGCTTATTTTTTTTGTTTTTAATTATCTCAACTGGTAAATAAAGTAAGAATTAGCCTCAATATAGGTTTAAAATAGATATGTCACAAGAAGATTGAAAATAAAATTGTAAAAATCTTGAATTTATGATAATATGTTACCAATAGTTCAAAAATTCTACAAGGAGGTAGTTCAAGATATGGATAATAATAAATTAGATACAATTACAAACCTGTTTGAAGAAAAAGAAATAAGAAGTATATGGAATAGTGAAAAAGAAGATTATTTTTTTAGTGTGGTTGATGTTGTAAGTGCATTAACAGATAGTAATGACCCAGCACATTATTGGAGAACTCTTAAATCGAGAATGCTTCAAGAAGGAAATGAAACCGTCACAAATTGTGACACTTTCAAATTAAAAGCAAAAGATGGAAAAATGAGAAATACTGATATGCTAGATACACAAAATATTTTAAGACTTATTGAATCAATACCATCACCTAAAGCTGAACCTTTTAAAATGTGGTTAGCAAGTTTAGGCAATGAGCGAATAAATGAAGTATTTGATCCAGAACTAGCAATTAATCGTGCAGTTAATTATTATCGTAATAAAGAATATAGTGATGAATGGATTAAAAAAAGATTAACAGGTATTGTTGATAGATTTAAATTAACAGATGTATGGAAAGATGGTGGAGTTGAAAAACCAATTGAATATGCCATGCTAACTAATGAAATATATAAAGGTTGGTCTGGAATGAAAGCTTCAAAATATAAAAAATTAAAAGGATTGAGAAAAGAAAGTTTAAGAGATAATATGACCGATATTGAAGTACTTCTCACAGATTTGGGAGAAATTGCTACTCGTGATATAGCACAATCAGAACATCCACAAGGATTTCATGAAAATATGAATGTTGCTAAAAGAGGTGGACAAGTTGCAAATGATGCTAGAAAATCATATGAAAAACAGACTAAAAAATCGGCTATTTCAAAAAATAATGCCTTAAATTATAAATATATAGATGATGAAAAACTAATTGAAGATAAAAAAAGGAATAGTTTGATTAAAAATATACGAGGAGGAATGTGATGTGAAAAATGAATTAGGATTTTATGATGGTATAAAAAATTGGGATTTTAGTATGATTAAATATATAGAAGAAAATCTAACTGATTGGGATTTATATAGGATATTAAATGATTGTACATCACCAAATTCTAAAATCCTTGATTTAGGAACTGGTGGAGGTGAAAAAGTATTAAGAAACTTTCCAATTGTTAAAGAAATAATTGCAACAGATTTTTCGAAAGAGATGATAAACACGGCTAATAAGAATTTAGCAAAAACAGAAAGAAAAGATATTACATTTAAACAAATGGATAATTTAAATATTACTACACCTGATAATTATTTTGATATAGTTGTTGCAAGACATACTTGTATAGATGCAAAGGGTATATATAAAACATTAAAAATCGGAGGCAAACTTCTTTTAAGAGGAGTTGATAAATTAGATTGTTGGCAATTAAAGAAGCTATATGGTAAAGGTCAAGCATTTAAAGATGAAAAGCCAATAAGTTTAAGAGATTATGAAGATATTTTAGATGCAGGGTTTAAAAAGGTTGAATTAGTCCCAATTCATATTAGAGAATATTATAAAACAAAAGAGGATTTATTAGCACTCCTATTAAAAACACCAATATTAAGTGAGTTTTCAGAAACAGAAGAAAATAAGTATGAAGATAATGAGAAGATTAATATGAATTTGTTGGATAAATATATAGAAGAACACACGAGCGAGAAAGGAATTTTACTAATAAGAAGATATTATGGCATAACAGCTGTAAAATAGTATAAATTACAAAATTGTAATCAAAAAATATTACATTCAGCACTAGATATTGTGCACCAATAAAGTATAATAAAAAGTAGTAAGTAGTTGAGGTGATGATATGAAAAGACCAATTATAGGGATAATAGGTAAAGTTCAGCCACAATATGGAGAAGATATTTGGCATAGAATTGACGAAGTTGATGAAATAAGATATTTAATCGTAAAAAATGGTGGAACAGCGATAATGTTATTGCCAACAGAAATAACTTTAAAGTTTAATGATAATGATATTGAATACAATACTGTTTTAAGTGATGAAGAAAAAAATGAATTATATAGACAAATAGATTTATGTGATGGGTTTATATTGCAAGGTGGTTTATATAGTGCAAATTATGAAATAGAAATGGCAAAAAAAATAATAGAATTAGACAAACCACTTATTGGGATTTGTGCAGGTTTTAACAATATTTTAAGAGCAATAGGTACAGATGTAATTGAAGATAAAACCAAAAGTCATGATATATATGATAAAGAATACAGACATGAAATATCTATTATTAAAGGAACAAAATTATTTGATTTAGTAAAAAAAGAAAAATACAATGTAAATAGTATTCATAGTATGATAGCACCTAAAGGAAATGTTGAAAAGTATGCTAGAATATCAGCTATCTCTTATGATAACCTGGTAGAAAGTTTTGAGTTGGATAATAAAAAATTTGTAATGGGAATAAAATGGCATCCAGAATTAATGTTAGAAGATGAATTTTCAGATAAATTGTTTAAGAAATTTATTTCAAAATGTTAATAATAAAAAAATATATATAAGGAGTAAATTAAAATGTTATATATAATTACTGGACCAGCAGGAGTTGGAAAAAGTACAATTTCAAAAAAAATTGCAGAATCCAAAAAGAAGTCTGTTTTAATAGAGGGGGATGACATCTATCATCATGTAATTGGAGGATATGTTCAAGCTTGGAAAGAAGGAAATCACTTAGACGTATTTTGGAAAGTATGCATAAACACAATTAGAACTTATTTAGAAGATGGATATGATGTTATATTTAATTATATTGTAACACCCACACCATTAAGACAAATGAAAGAAGAATTTAAAGATTATACTATAAAATTTGTTGTATTATTGGTAGATGAAAAAAATTTACTTTTAAGAGATAAAGAAAGACCAGAAGATTGTCAGATGAAAGAACGTTGCATTACTTTATTAAATAATTTCAAAAATAATAATTATAACAAACAAAACATATTAGATACATCAAATTGTACAATTTATGAAACAGTTGATATTATTGAAAATGATAATAGATTTATTTTATAGGAGAAAATTAATATATGGATAATTTAAAAAATTTGAAAAATGAAGAAATTGTGAAGTTAATAAAAAATGGTAAGGTAGAAGTTGCTGATATTGTTGACTCTGGAATATGTCCTACTTGTTTTGATAAACAAAATAATAATATTCTATATGGTAACAATAAAAATAAAATGATTTTTGAAAATGATAAATTTGAATGTTTTTTTGTAGGAAATCCACGAGCTGATGGACATGTTGCTATAAGCACAAAAAAACATTTTAAAGATATGATGGAAATTGATGATGAAACATGTAAAGAAATATTTCTAATAGCAAAGAAATTAATGAATTTATTAAAAGAAACATATAATGCTGAAAGTGTATATTTATGTACAATGTGTGATGGACCGATGAATCATTTTCATATACAACTAATTCCAAGATATTCATTTGAAAAAAGAGGTTCAAAAAATTTTGTAAAGCCAAGATTTGAATATAGAGAAGATAAAGAAAAACTTAAGAAATTGAGAGAAAAAATGCAAAACTAGATATACATAATATTTTAATAATGATATATAATTTTAGGGTGTGTAATTAATTTTACTCACCCTTTTACGAACTAACAATAAATTAATTCAGTATATATAATTTCTTCTGCACAATGTTTATAATTATTCATTAAACTAACCCATTCTAGTTGTTCCATATTTCTATCATAATGTATTGGAACATTTTCATTTTTAGCCATCTCATTAATTATTTCATTTATTTTTTGGCTAGCTGTTTTATCGACTTCTGCAAGATGTTGGTTTAGCGTACCAGTCATCATTAATTCTGTGTATAAACATTTTTTATGTTGTTTAATATAATTTAATCTTGCTCTACCATACTTGCCTATAAGAATTTTTTCTTGTTTTTGAACTGCTATCATAGGGTAGTAGTAATCTCCTTGTAATTCATACCATAAGCCACTTTTCTCATCATAAAATTCTTTCTTTAAATTTTCATCATATTTTTCCATATTAAAATAATCCTTTCAAATTTTAAATTCTACAATTATTCGTAAATGGCTGTTATACCAATAAAAATTAGAATTAATAGAAAATTGTCCTTAATCTACCTCTCCCAACGGAAGATTCTTTGTAAGAATGTTAACAGTTTTATCACAGTTAGAAATTGAAATTGTATCAGAAAGAACTAAATTTGGACTTAATGGAGCAATTAAGTCAAGTCATTTGCCAGGTCCTGCCCCACTAGGATATAAGAAAGATGGCAATAAAAAAACTATTGTTGATGAAGCAACAAAACCTATTATTGAAAGAATATTTAAAATGTATTTAGAAGGCAAAAGTTTTCAACAAATATCAAATGTCTTTAATAAAGAAAAATTATTAAATCCAAAGAAATGGAAAGACACGACTATTCAAAAAATAATTGATAATAAAATCTATATGGGCGATTATGAGCAATATAAAAGAATTGCCAAAAAAGAAAATAAAGAACCTGTAATTTATATGAATGTAGTTGAACCAATTATCTCTCGTGCTATGTATTACAACTGTGAAAAATGTCATTTAAATTATCGTGAGGATAAAGTTGAATACTGTTTAATGCAATTTATTTATGATTTAGTTGAGTATGATATGTCAGTTAAAAAGTATTTTTTACCTATTCTAGCAGACCATAAACCAACTAAAACTGATGATATAGATAAGGAGATTACACAATTAGAAAAACAAAAAGAACGTATTAAAAAAGCATATATGAGTAATATTGTTGAAATGGAAGATTTTTCAGAAGATTATAGATTAATTGAAGAAAAATTAGAAATTTTAGAGCAAAAGAAATCAGAACTTCTAAATTTAGGCAATATAACATTTACTCCACAACAATTAATGGCAGATAGAGATATTGAGCGAGAAACCATGATAAGATTAGATAGTCTAAATAATATTATCAAAACAAATTGGGAAAGTAAAACTAAAGATGAAAAACAGGAATTTATATCTAAATTTATTGAGTCAGTTATTCTAACAAAAGATAAAAATAATGAACTTCATATAGAAAAAATTAATTTTAGAAAGAGTTATATAAATAACGTAATGAAGTTTTTAGATAAAGAAATATTAGATGTATTAGTACCTGTTGAAATAAACGGTAAAGAAGAATTTATTATTGGTAGTCCTAATATTTCTAACGAACAAGTACAAGAATATTTAGATAGATTAAATGAGTATTATGAAACAAAAATCTATGAAATTTATGAAAATATTGATGAAGAAACTGGTAATATTACTGGAGAATTTATCCCTAAAAAAGATGAAAAAATTATAAGAATATTACCTATAGCACCTACTGAAATAAAAACAAAATCAATTATAAATAAGGAAGATATAGAAACAAAATATGGAATTGTTACTTACAATCCTAACAAACCAAATAAGAAAGGAAATGATTAAATTATGGAATTAAAATATACAAGAACTGGTGATTATGAATTACCAAATCTAACTTTAAAAGATAATAAAAAAGGAACAATTAATAAATATGGAATGTTAAGACTTAATCATTTAAAACACTATAAAAAATCACTTTATACTACACTTTTAATGAAAGATGAACTTACTAATCATCTTGTTTCAGTAAGTAAAGATGCAGAAACTTTGCTAAATAAGTTAATGAAAAGTTATAAAAAAGAGATGAAAAACTATCTGAAAGAAATAAAGAAATTAACCAACTTGAATGGGTAAAATTAATGAATAATTATAAAAATACAGCAGAAGAAATAATTTTAAAAGAACTAATTTATACTGAAAATATGTGAGGACGCACTCACATATTTTGTCTGGCAAGCACTGAATTTGTACTCCCATACAAATTCTATTATTGGAATTTCCATACCCTTAAATTTTAGAAAGGAGATGTTAAATTATGAGAATAAGAAATAATAAAGTTAATGTTTTTTTAAGTGATGATGAAAAATTTATTTTAATTGGGACTAAAATAGAAAATTTAAAAATACAGAACAGTGAGAAAAAAGAATATTTATTATCTATTATAAACGACAAAGACAATGCCAATTAAGCATTGTCTTTACAACTTTAACCTTCAATTTCATATAAATTTTTATATTCTGGGCATTTCTTTATTAATTCATTATGAGTACCACTATCAATTATTTCATGATTGTTTAAAACAAATATACAATCTGAGTCAATTATTGTGCTCAGTCTATGTGCCACAATTATCACTGTATGATCTTTAGATAAATTCTTAATAATATTTTTAATTTTTTCTTGATTATTGTTGTCTAATGAACTTGTAGCCTCATCAAATAAAACAATCTTTGATTTTTTTATAAGAACTCTGGCAATTGCTAATCTTTGCTTTTGTCCACCACTTAATATTACTCCATTTTCACCCACAATTGTTTCATATCCATCTTGCATTTCCATAATAGCATCATGTAATTGAGCCTTCCTACATACATCTTCTATTTCTTTATCTGAAGCTTTAGGATTTGCTAATCTGATATTTTCTTTTATTGAAAGATTAAATATATAAGGTGATTGAGAAACTACTGAAATATTATTTCTTATTGTTGTTTCTGATAAAGTATTTATATTATAATTATCTATTAAGATTTCACCATCACTAGCGCTGTAACTTTTATTAATCAACTTTAATATAGTAGACTTTCCTTCACCACTTTTTCCAACTATAGCCACCATTTTATTACAATCTATTTTAAAATTAAGATTTTCAAACAAATTATTTGAACCATATTTGAATTTCAAATTTTTAAATTCAATTGAACCTTTTATATTTTTGATATCTAAATCTCCATATGTTTCCTTAGAAAATGATTCATATGTAATTATATCAAACACTCTTTGAGATGATACTTTTCCATCTGCTAATTTTTCTCTTATCTCAGAAATATAATTTATTAAATCTAGTACTTTATTTTTATATAAGAAAATTATTAAAAATGAACTGATTTCAAGAGATTTATGCGTAATAAAATAAATTGATATTAAGATAAATATAAAGTCTAATATATGTTGAAAAGCTTTAATCCATCTATTCCATGTCCTTCTTGTATCTATACTCTTTATTTCAGCCTTAATTGTTTCCGTTTGTTTTTGATTGACGTCTTGTAAAACTGTTGACTTTAAATTAAGATCTTTTATTTCTCTTATTCCTCTTACTACGTCTGTATATAGTCCTACTACTTTTTCATCTTTTTCTTTGTAATCTTTTTTTACTCTTTTGTAATAAAATAATTTCTTTGATGTTAAAATATATACTAAAATTACATTTAAAATTAAATAGAAGCCTAAATATATATTAAGAAAAAATACATAAATTATAAAACTGATGTTAAGTATAATACCAGATAAATCATCTGTTATATAATCAAATAACTCAGATAATTCGGTTGTATCTTTATTTAATCTGGATATAAAAAGTCCTGAATTTGTATTATCAAAGTTTTTTATTTCAAAATTAGTTAAACTTTTTAACATATCACTTTTTAAATCAAAATTTACTTTTCCATTTAATTTCAAAACTGTTCTTGACCATAAATTAGTAACTATTTCTATTATAATCCTTAATATAACTAAAAATAAAGCAGTATTTAATATTTGGTTTTTATTAAAATTTTCAAAAAAACCTAACATTTTACCTTCATATATAGGTGATAATAAAGATATTCCAGCATACCCCAAACTTAATATAATTACCATTATAGATAAAAACTTATATTTTTTATAATATTTAAATAATTTACTTAAATTATTAGTATTTTTTTTCATAATTGTAACTCCCTGTATAAATTAAATTCCCATCACAAAAATTATACTATATTTTGACAATTTTTTCTATACTCCTTTAAAATATTTAATGGAATGGTATAATAAATTTGTCAGAGTGATTTAATCATTCTTGGAAGTATTATTTTTGCATACGTGTATAGTTAAGGCTCCATTTGAAATCAACTTACGGACTGAAAAGTTCGTAAGTTTTTTTATAATAAATAATATCAAAAAAGAAGAAAAAATTATCAAAATAATTTAATCCTCTTTTTTTATTTTTTGAATATGGGAATAAAATCTATGTCTAGCCAGTACTGAATTTATACTCCCGCACAAATTCTACTATGGGAAGTTCCCAATCCCTTTTATAAATTTTCTTTTATTTTTGGAAACAAGTCATACAAATTATATCCTAGCAGATTATCAAAATATTCTTTTAATTTATATGTTTCTTGAATATGATATTGACTGTTAGAATAGGCACCTCTTCTAATCATTATATCAATCGACCTTTTATCAATTGTAAATATTTTATTTCCTTGTGGACACATCAAGTCACATAAATTTATTAATTTTTCTTCTATTGTGTATTCATGATTTTTTATAAAATTTGTTAAAAAAGGATTTTCTTTTGGATTTGGAACTCCTCCAGCTGTACATACTATATCATTATTTAAATATGAATGAGTAAGACAAATATTAGCATATTTATCATCATAACCTTTATTTTTTAAGTATTCATATCCTCTCATGACATGTCCATGTGACTCACCATTATACTTACCAATATCATGTAAATATCCTAGAGTAATTGCTTTGTCTATATCTACATTTATTTCTTTTTCACATAATGCTTGTGCAATTCTACTAGCACTATCACCTACAGATATACAGTGCTATCCATCTATCATCTGTTGTGTTTTTTCTTTTTTAATAAACAAAAAATTAAAAGAATCTTTTCTTCCAATCATATTTTTTATAATGGTATCATAATCAAATGGTACACCCATTTGATTATCACCAATTTTATTTGAGTTTATTACATAAAAATTATCATTTTCATCAATATCACTTATTACTAAATAATGTCCATTTTTAGAAAAACTTAATGGACTTTCTTCAGATGGTCCAATATGAATAATTGCCATGTTTCCATTTTTCATAAGTGAAATGATTTTTTCTTTTTTATCATTTGGTCTTGAAAAATCTATTTTTACTATTTTATAACTTATATTAATTTTATTTTCTTTAATTAATCTTTCTAAACAATATATTATTCCATTACTGTTTATACCTTTATTTCTTAGATAAGTATTATCAAAATTTCCATTTCTATCATATAAAATTTTTTTGGCAGTATCTATTGGATTAATTTTAAATCCTAAATTTACTAAAACATTAGCAATTGATGTTGGTCCACATCCATACTTCTCTAAATTCCAATTTATTTGTTTTAATTCATCAATATCATCTAAAGAAAAATCTCTTTGTTTATACCTAACTCTTTTTAGATTCATACAAAATTCTCCCTAATTATTTATTAGCAATATAATAAAGAACAGTCATTGTATAGTAAAATTCCTCTTTTTTAAATTGATTTCTTAATTTATCTAATAAATTATTCATCTCATTTTTAATTTTATCTGGAATATTATTTTTATTGTCTGCACTCCTATATGCTATAGAACTATCAAACATTTGTATTTTTTGTTCTAATGTTTTTCCTATAGTATCACTTACAGAATAGAACAATTTTATATTTTTAAACTTATTATTATTAAGATAGCTATATACTTTTTTTCCAATATATCTATCTGTATTTTTTGTTATATTTTGATTAATCATAATTTGACTTTCATATAAATTAAATATTTTGTGTAATAAATCCTCAGGATCAGGATAACAAAACTTAAAACTATCATCTGGTACTTTAATTATTATTATTCCTCTATCTGTTAACTTCTTCTTTAAATTTGCCAAAATTTTTTCTGGATTTTCTAAATGTTGTAAAACGTAAGATAAATTAATAATATCGTATTTATTTTCATCGTGTAAATCATCAATACTCTTTAATTCAAAATTATATCTGCTATTATTCTTAAATTCTTCTTTTGCCTCATTTATTGCAGTATCATCAATATCTATCCCATTAATATGTGTAATATTATCATATTTATCAAATAGCATTTTGGTTTTAAATCCATTAGAACAGCCAATGTCTAAAACATTTAAATTTTGATATTTCAATATTCCAGATATATTTAATACATAATCATCAAATTCTTGGTTACCACTTGCTTGTTTTTCCAATTTCTTTAAATTCCAATTATTATTCATAATAGCCTCCTTAAAATATACGTAAATTATACTATAAGTCACAAAAAATTACCATACTTCTAAAAAAACATAGAAATTACTACATAATGTTTTAAAAAAATCACATTGTAATCTGTAACCGGTAACTTAACTGACCCTTAAGATAAAATCATGGTACTAAACGATGTTAAGGATTAAATGCAATCTATAATTATATAAAAAAATAATTTAATCCTTCTCTTCTTTTATTATTTGAAAATTTATTACAGCAGTAGATATTATTGATAATAAAAATATCAAATAAAAAATGTCTTCTCCAATATATTTTGAAATTATAGATAAAATTGCAAATATCACAACCTCTGCAAAACATAAACTCATTTGACCTACCGCAGATAATAAATCATGATCTTCTTTTGACTCTTTAATCATATTTTGTATAGAAGTTTGTATTGATGTTTCGTAAACTTTTTCTAAGTTATCACTGACTGTTTTATTTACAGAAATTACAAATTTATTTTTTGCAAAAAGGTAAATTGAAGTTATAATTAACCTTATTAAAGATACTAGGGTATTAGCCTTTTTTATATTTTTATCAGTATATTTTCCAATTAGTGTAACTGTAATTATTTGAAATAGTAATGATATTACAACTACAACAGAAAATGCTTTAAAATCTTTTAAAGCTATATATAAATATAGTGGAACAAATAATCTTTCTATTATGTGGTTTGCCCTTAATGCATATATAATTTTATATTTACTTTTACTATGTAATAAATATTTAATACTAGACTTAAATGTATTAGTTTTCTTTTCTGGTTTATAATCAATTTGTAAAATTACAATATATTGTAATATATAGAAAATAGTAATTATACTCAATAACACAACCTTATTATTACTTATTATTCCCCACGCTACTAAAACACTAGCCAAAACTATTCCTAATATTTTACTTATAAAATATATACTATTAAATCTTCCTCTATGTTTACTCTCTACATATTTATTAGAAAGTGAGTCAGATGATGGATTTGAAAGTCCCATTAATCCCATTGCTATTATAAAAATTATTATATTAGAATATAAATTCTCACTATTTAGCATAAAATAAGAATTTATAATACTAAATATATTTGAAATTAATACGCATTTTGCCACTCCAATCTTATTTGATATTGTTACAAATAATGGTGTTATCAATCCTGTAATAAGAAACCTCATACCATATATTAATAAAATCATATATATTGGCAGACCTGCTTGATATAGCATAACTGTCCCAAAAGTTTCGATTAAAGCATATGCAAAGTTGTAAAAAAATATGCTAGCATACATATATTTGTATTCTCTTCTATAAAAATATTCTTTCATTTGTTGCTCCTTAAATTATTTTATCTCATTTTAAAATACGCTCTTTTACATTTTCATCTATTTTATGTAGTCAGATAATTAATCAATAAATATATTATTTTTTTCTATATATTCAAAACTCTCCGCATTTTTTAGTATATTTATCTTATTTTCGATAAAAGTATTACCTGTTAATACTATGTTTTTACATTTTTTAAAATTTTTATTTATATCATTATCTTCATTTCCAATACAAAACGCAGCTTCCTTAGAACTTTTTATAACATTACCATTAAATATTATATTTCTAGCCCCATAATCTACATATAGTCCGCCATTATTGTTATATATATTATTAGCTGAAACCAAAACTGTGTCTCCTCCACGGATACCAATAGCATAATGTCTACAATTTCTAACTATGTTATTAGAAATAATCTGGCCTTCAGGCAAATTTTCTTTATTATGAAAAATTCCCTGATCTTCTAAAAATATTCCAAAATGTCCACATGATACACAGATGCAATTTCTAATAATATAATTTTCATTTTCCCACAAACCAGTACCTATTCCAATTCCAGCACCTCCATTGCCACCATAATTCCAAGATCTTCCTCCTTCATAAATGTATACAGAATCAATAACTACATTATCTAACATATCTATTCCTAGAGCTGTAGATGGTGTAGAAATAAGGCGCAAGTCTCTAAAGATACAATCTTTAATGCCACTATAATAAAAAGCCTTTCCTCTATGTGTATACTGATTTAAAGTAGCTTCAGACATATCAATTGTAAAATTTATGGCATTTGAAGAATGTAATATCTCCTTTGAAAATTCGCTATTATGGCAAAATAAAGCTGAGCCTTTTTCTGTATTACCAACAACTTTTAGAACTGTGTCAGTTAGAGATTCTCCCATTAAAGATACATTAGATTTCATTTCACAAATTGCTGTTATATTCTTAGTCATATTCCATGAACTTTTTGCAGAATCAAAAATATAAACTCCTATAGGAATAAATATTACTCCTCCTCCATTGTTATGTACTAAGTTTATAAGTGTTTGTAGCTCTTCTGAATTATCTTTATTTTTTGGATTTAATCCATAATCTATTGCATTATATACTTTTTTATTTTCTTCTAATTTATTCATTTATTTCTCCTTTTTCTAAAAATTCTTCCACACTTCTTTTTATTTTTTCAAATTCAAATCCATCTGCCCTGCATGTTTTCCATTTTCTTTTATTTGCTTCATCTATATTTATCTGCGTATCATCAATAAATAAAATATTTTCTGGATTAATTTTAACAGTATTTTCTATATATTCAAAAGCCTTTGAATTAGGTTTGCTAAATCCCATTTTGTATGTTAAAAAAATATAATCAAATGAAGATAAATTTACTTGCTCATTAATTCTTGCTTCATCAAGTTTTACTAAACTTGAAAACATGGCAATATAGCATTTATCTCTTAAACTATGGGCAAATTTAATAACATCTTTATGATATGGTATTTTTTTGCCATATTCATAATATGCATTTTTATATTCATCATAATTACAATCTATATTTAATTTATCTTTTATCTCATTAAACCAATCTATAGTTGTTTGTTCATCATCATCAATAAATGTATTAAACAATTTCTTTCCATTGGTGCAAACTTCTAGTATCTCTTGATCTGTTAACTTACATTTATATTTTCTCATAATATCTATAATTGCTTTACTAATATTATAATAAGATTGATTATTGTTTTCAATCACTCCACCCCAATCAAAAATTACAATTTTATTACACTTTTCCATATTTTATTTTCTCCTATATAATTCTTTCTATTTGTTATTAAGATACTTTATATCAGTATGCATTTCGCATTCCAGCCAAGTTGCTTTTGTTCTTCAGCCTTTAATCGTTCAAATTCATTAATTAAAAGCAATTAAATTTTGGACTAATCTACATTCCAAATTCAAAAGCAACATCTTTGTGTGCATACATTCCACCATATTTTCCTGCTTTAGACATTATTCCAATTGTATTTGATGTAATCTTTGATATTCAACTTTTATCATTAATACTACTTATTTACATTGTTCTATTATTTTCTAATCTTTTGCGTTCCTTTTCTTGTTCTTTTTGTAATTTTACTTCTTCACTATATAGTTCTTTTTCTTTTATAGCTATTTTTTTACTTGCTGAACTAACATCGCTGACATATTTTACTCTTTTCTTTTTTTCTTTTTACATTTGAAGAATACAAATTTGATTCTCTTTTTATAAATTTTCTTTTATTTTCTGGAAATAAATCATACAAATTATATCCATGTTTTACTCCATAAAATTATATTTAACATTTCCCCAGTCATCTCGTACAAATCTTGATAATTCTCTACTAACATGTTTTGATTCATCTGGAGTAAGTTTTGAAATTACTTTTTTAATATCTTCATCTAAGAATTTTTGTGAATAAGAAAACTTAGTTCGTAATCTATTGCCATAATTATTATTCATTCATATTCAATGATTGTAATTTATATTTTAATAGTATTTTTTTCCCTTTTTTATATTTTCCACTTTAGAGGATAAATATATTCAATTTTCTCATTTTTAGGCACATAATGTTTCTTTATTTTAGTTCTATTTGATTTTAAATCTGGTAATGCTTTTCTACAATATTTATCTAATTCACAAAATATATTTTGACAATCTATTAATTGTAATGGTCTATTACCAATTCTTTTAAATTCTAAATTAAGTCTTTTAAACTCTTCATCTTGATGTTCATACATATATCTTATAATATCTTCATTAGTCATTTTACCTTTATCTATAAAACATTTCTTTATTCCACGCAATGAACCAGGGCCAGCAACTGTAAATTCATCTTCTTTCCAATTTACAACTTCACTATAATTTATATCAGTTACTAATTGATAAGCCATAAAATTACCAATTAAAGGATAACTTTTTATAATATTAAATGCTTCTTCCATAGTGTTGCATTTAATAATTTTATCTTGTATTTTATCTTCATTAAACATCTTATTTAATAATGCCAAATGATTATCATGTTTTCTATTATAACCAAATGCTTTATTTGCACAACTTATATAAGCATCATTATATATTTTAATACCATTTGAAATAGCCTTTTCTAATATTTTAGAGTATTCTTTTATATTAAATGTCTTTAAAGTAATATCTCCAAAATTATTTAATAATAATTCCCAAGTAGATTCTTTATTAAATAATTTAAATAACAATATTCTAAATAGCATATCTTCATCAAAATAATTCTTACCGTTATATATAACATTTTTTAATAAATATTGGCTAACTCTATCATTAATCCTATAACTATTGCAAAATTTATATTCCTGTAAAATTTTATCATCAGTCCATGGAGCAGATTCTCCATTAAGCTTTTTCAAAAATATATTCTGTCTTTCGCAAGCAAAATACCAATATAAGTCATATACTTTTTGTCTTTTTTTCATAAAATCACCTCATCCATTTCAAACATTTCTTTTAGTTTATTTCCTACTTCATAACCTTTTTTATAAAATTCATTAATTCCCATCTTTAAATATTCATATCTATAACACAATTCCAAAGTAATTGGTCCACTATAATTACACTCCTTCAAATTTTTTACAACATTAGACCAATTTAATGTTCCATCAAATGGAATTAAGTGAAGATCATCACTTTTATCATTATCATGTAAATGTACTGCAAATATTCTATCTTTAAATTTAGGAAAATCTAACTCATCATTAAAATGCACATGATAATGTCCAGAATCAAAACATATACCTACATTCTTATTTTTTATATTATCTATTACATAGTCCAAATAACCTTTAATTTTTGTATTTTCAAATGCTACTTTAATATTTAATTTTTGGGCATAATCAACAATTTCCTGTAATCTCTTTAATCCTATTTCATTATATTTAGGTGCTTCACTTTTACTTGTCAGATGCATAATAACCATTGGTATGTTATTATTTCTACAAATTTTAATATCATTTTTATATCTATCTACCAATTTATCTCCCTCTTCTTTTTCTAACCATAAATCATTTATGTTTTGATAACCTAGATGTGCAAAAATAATATTTAATCCTTTTTTTCTTATGTATTCTAATTGTTCTTCTTGCGTTGGCTTCCAATCTCTGTTATACCATTGTATAAACACATTAGCAAATCCCGCATTTTTGATAGCATCTATTGTTTCTATTGCACTTACATCTTTATTAGCATTACTTACAACTACAGCAATATCTCTATCTTTCATTTTTCACTCCTTTTAACTTTATTAATATTTAAGAAATTATTTTAAAATGTTCTACTTTTAATAAAGTTATATTATAACTTTTCAAGTAAATTTTCATATATTTTATCTCTATCTAATTCTGTTACAAAAGTTATTTTATGATTATTTTCAGTAATTTCATAAGAAGTATCATCCTTTATCTCTGGACAACTTACTTCTGTAGTTTTAAACCAATTTCTATTTATCATATATGCTATAACTGATATATCCCATATTACTCTTTCTTTTTGAATTCCGTGATATCCATCATTATAAAATCTATCTATTAAATAATCACATAGTTTTGATTTGTTTCCAATTCTTTCTTTTAATGTATTTATGTTTATTTTTAATGCTGATACTACATTTTCACAAGGTAAAATAGTTAATTTAATTTTTGATTCAAAAACTATTTTTATAGCCTCAATATCTTGTCTAAAATTATATTCTAAATTATCTTTGTAACCTAATTCATTACCACCTAACCATATAACTTCTATTTTATCTATTATTCTTGGTTCTTTTTTTATAGCAATAGCAATATTGGTAATTGCCCCTATTGCCATAATATAAGTTTTATTATTTTTTAATGCTACTTCAATTATTTTATCAACCGCATCATTATATTCTTCATATCCATTATGTATATAATCTTCTGCACCTTTAAACACTTTATTTGTTGTATTAAAATCTAACCAATTACATATTTTTAATATTTCATTATAACTTTTTTCTCTACCACTTATAACAGTTTCATTTCTATTTTTATGAGAATAAGGAGCAACTGTTATCGCTTCAATATTAAATATATCTTGATTTTTAATCATATATGCAAGGGCAAATTGATCATCACATTCGTTATATGTATCTGTATCTAAAATCACATTTAATTTTTCTTTTTTATATTCTATTATATATTCGAATATTTCTTTCCAATTATAAACCTTAGGAATACTTTTTTCATATTTGTTATATGGTGTATCCATTAAAAGTGTTGTTATACCATTATTAATACAGTCTCTACATATACTAACTGAATCATCAATTATAACATCAATATTATTTTCTATACATTTTTCAGATTTTTCATGCTTATTGTAAGCATTTGTTAATATCAAATTATCATAATATATGTTATGACTATCAAGCCATTTTTTTGTCATAGTATATGGTTCTAAATATTCACCATTGTCTCTTCCCGTAATAATGTAAATTGTATTTCCATCTTCATGTAATTTATTTATATACTCTTTTGCACCTTCAATAAGATCTAATTTTCTTGCAATTCTTTCTATGTTTTCTTTATAAAAATTTTCTTCTTCTATTTCAGACCAGTCAAACATACCTTTTCTAATATACTCTGCATTTTTATTTATAATCCCTTTTTCTCTTAACTCTTTATCATGAATTAAATATTCACTTAATAATACCTCATTAAAATTTGATATTACATTATCTATATCTATTCCTATGTTCATACATACCTCCAATTATCTAAAATGTTTTATTATTATTTATAAAATATATATTAATTAATTTATTTATTTTTACTTATTCCTAATACCATAAACCTTATTATAGGTATTCTTTTAACTATCTCAATTAAAATAGGTAATACTATTATTGTTCCTATTAAAATAACTATATAATTTAAAATAAAAGGTAAATTTAAAAATGTTACAGTTACATATCCTAATAGTAGTACAACAACATAATGAAGAATATATATGTTAAAATTATTCTTTGTCATATAAACTGTAAATTTATTTTTAAAATTTAGAAATTTGCTTCCTATCCCCATTATTGATAATATCATAATCCACAAATACAAATTAGTAAAGAAACTATTTAATATTTTATTGTCTGTATAATTCTGTCCATAATATGTATATACATAACATATACCAGTTACTACTGAGATTAAACTTAATTGAATAGATATTTTTTCCAATTTTTTTATTAATTCTTGATTAGAAAATACATAGTATCCAAGAAGCATCATAAATAAATATATTCCAAATCTATATACAGTAATTAATGGAGTATTTAATATAAATTAACTTCCCCATACAAGTAAAACCAATATGAATAGTATTGGCAAATTTATTTTTTTGCATAAATTGTTTATTTTCTCTTTTTTATCTATTTTTCTTATTAAAACAATTAATAATGAACCTATAAATAATACATGGCAAAACCATAAAGGTCCTATTCCCATAAGACTATATATAAAATATTTAATAAATCCTGGTATATTATTTCCATTTCCAGCAAACATATCTGTATATTGTGCAGTAATAAATCCTGAAATCCAACCATATATAAATATTCCTAAAACTGATGGTAATAGTATTCTTTTTGCACGATCTTTTATAAATTCTTTATTGTTTCTTTTTCTTAATGAATAGTTACAGGAAATCCCTGATACAATAAATAATAAACACATAAACCACGGATATACAAATATTAAAAATGTATCCATTATTTGAATTCCCTTAACTCCTATATTTGATATTACTCCACTATTATTAAACAAATATATAATATGATAAATAATTACTAATACAACTGTTATCCATCTGATATTATCTAAATAATCTAATCTTTTATTTTCCATTTTTTTCTTCTAAAATATCATCACCTATATTTTCAATTACATCAGATTTTACAAGTGCAATTCCTTTTTCTTTGTCACATAATACAATAATTGAATCTCCTGGTTTGATATTAAACATATCTCTTGCATCCTTTGGAATTACTATTTGCCCCTTTTCTCCAACCTTACATATTCCTACATATTTATCTTTTTTCATTTTACTTTTTCCTCCTTCTTAGGTTGTATTTGTTATACTTTTCATACTTATCATACTTCTTTTTTTTAAAATTTTCAACAAAAAAGATTAATTTTTTTACCTAATTCTTTATATCTTTTATTTTAATATCAAAATAATAATTATTTCATATAATGTAATGATTATTTATTTTATCTTGGAAAGGTTTGATAATATTATGAAAGATTTTTTAAAAAATAAAGACACTTCTAATTGTCAAAACCGTATTATTAATTATTTTGATGATATTGTTCCTACTAATATTAATTATACATACTCAATTTTGACTTCTAACATTAATTCTCTTGCCTCTATTTACCCATTTTTAGAAATATTTAACATTGGATATAGCTACTTAAATAAGTCTATACCTTGTATACGTTTTGGAAATGGTACAAAAAAAGTTTTTTATAGTGCTGCAATTCATGCAAATGAATGGATTACTTCTGTTTTGGTTATGAAATTCCTAGAAAACTTATGTAAGGCTTATGCTCTAAATTCTAGTATTTATAATTATAATGCAAGATATATTTATAATAATGTTTCTATATATATTGCACCTATGATTAATCCTGATGGAGTTGACTTAGTCACTGGTAATTTATCTTCAACTTCTATTCCTTATCTTTCTGCTAAGCAAATTGCTAATAATTATCCAACTGTTCCTTTTGTAAGTGGTTGGAAAGCAAATATTCGTGGTGTGGATTTAAAAAACTACCAACCAATTTGCAAAGCCTTGCAACTCTTTACTTGCACAATTTTAAGAACTTTTATTTTTATATTATTTTATCAATTTTTTACTACTATAATAAATTCTACTTACTTCCAAACAATTATTTTTTCCTGAAAAGAAGAGAGTGTCTTAGAATAGACACTCTCTAGAATTCGGAATCATTCTTCATCTCCCATGTCATCAGTAGCTATCCATGCCTCACTGAAATCGCACTTATGTTTTTCCTGATACTTCATTGCCTCTACACAATGCCAAACAAATGCATAAATCACTGCTCCTACACAAGCAGCACAGATTACAATTGCTATCTCCTCTCCTTGGCTGACATTAACTTTAAATATCTTCAAAATTAGTTCAGCAAGTATTGGCGACCAGCCAAACATTAGAAATACTATACCAAGACATCTAAGACAATCACAATTCCGTACTCCATTTACCAAAGCCTTAAAAAATTTTTTAATCATAAATGCATCCTCCTTAATTGTATAGGCTTTTTCAAAAATAGTTCTATTATCATTTTACCATATCTTATATAAAGAATCAAATTTTATTCTTTCATTTTGTATCTATTGAGTTTTTAAAGAGCTTCATACAACTTTGTTTTTTTAATTTTACTTATTTATTAATTCTTCAACTTTGATAAATTCATCTAAGTTTTCATTAATAGAATTTAGTTTTGAAAAGTTAAAAAATATATATGCATTTTTGTCTTTGTCAATCTCAATTTTGTTAATTAATCTGTATAAATACATTTTATCTATTTTCTCTAATTTCAAAAAATTTTCTATTAATTCATCTAATTCTTTTTCTTCTTTTGTTTTATATTTCGTATTAATTTTTTCTTCTGTTCCTATTAGTTTTTGTTCTAATTCTTCTTTTTGTTTTATTAAATTTGTTCTGTCAAATATAAATTTTTGTGATACCCTAATGTAATCTTCTTCAAGAATTATCCCTTGTAATTTATCCATATACATTTTGTCTAGGTTATTGTTTATGTCAAATATAGCTTTATCAATTTGATCTACTTTTTTTCTATATCCTTCTCGTATATCAAGTGTCTTGTTTTGATATTTTTCATAAATAGAATAAAACACTTCTTTGTCGGCATATATACTACAAATCTTTTTTGCGACATAAATAATATGCTTTTCAAATTTTTCGTAATTGATGCTTAATGGATAACAACCTCTTTTTTTATAATCTGCACATATTATATATGAATGTGATTGTGCATTTCTTCTTGAATTTTTCTTAAGCACTATTTGCAGTTTTCTTTTGCAATGATAACAGTAAAGTAATCCTCGTAATAAATAATCATATTTAAGTTTTGTATTTGTTCCTCTTTTTTTTAGAATACATTGTACTTTCTCAAACGTATCTTTGTCGACAATAGGTTCATGTGTATTATTTACTATTATTTGATTTTCTTTTTCTACTGTTCTTATTTTATGTACTTTGTAAGATACTACTGACTTTTTGTTTTGAACTGTATTTCCAATATAAACTTCATTTTTTAACATATTGCATAGAGTAACTTCATTCCAATCATAGTTTGTTTTATTCTCATCTTGTATAATACCTGTTTTTCTATACCCTGTTGGAGATAAGTACTTATTAGTATTTAAGAAATTTACTATTTCTACACTCCCTTGTCCATTTGCATACATATCAAATATCTTTTCTACAATATCCTTTACTTGTTCATCAATAATTAGCTTATTTTTAATACTAGGATGTCTTTTATATCCGATATGCTGGAATACTACATAGATATTCGCCATTCTTTTGTTTTTCCTTATAAACACTTCTAATTTTCTTTGATATATCCTTAGCATAATAATCGTTCATTATTGCTTTAAAAGGCGTTATATCGTTATTGGTGCTATCAATATAAGTATCTATTCCATCTGTTATTGCAACATACCTGATATTGTTCTGTGGAAAGTAATTTTCTATGTAATGTCCTGTTTTAATATAATCTCTTCCGAGTCTAGATAAGTCTTTAGTTACTACCATATTAATAGTTTTATTCTCGATGTCCTGTAACATTTCATTAAATCCAGGTCTGTCAAATGTAGTCCCAGATATACCATCATCAACATATTCTTTGATTAATATTAAGTTGTTCTCCTTTACATATCTTTGCAAAATATTTCTTTGATTACCGATACTTTCGCTTTCTTGTTTGTCGCCATCTTCTCTAGATAGTCTTATATATATTCCGTACTTTGAAGTTTTGGTATTTCAAGTTTAGCATTTAACCTCCTATCCGTAATCATCTACACATAAATTGTAACGTGCTTAAAATAATTTTGCAAATACTTTAGAATAATTACTTTGTTTTTAATTTTAAATTTTCTATATAATCTTTAAAAATTAATCCTATTGTTTCTTTTGCCTCCTGTTTTTCTTCTGTAAAAATACAATATGTATTAAATTCTAATTTATCTATTTTTGTTTCTTTTTTATCTTTATTCACATCGACATTAGCTCCTTTCGTAAAAATTTAATTTGTAATTCTTTCTAATACAGAATATTAAAGAAAATGGCTTGTTATGACACTTGATTTCAAGTGTATTTGTCAATGTACTGTTTAGTATTTCTATATATAAGCCCAGTTTTTATCCCAAAAGCGAAGCTATTTTTGAAAAATTTTTACTTTTATAAGAAAAAAAGACCTAATATATGTTTTCACATATTAGATCTTTATTTAGCTATTTACTTTTAATTTTATTTACTACTGTTATATTTATTTTTTTAGCACTCATAAAACTTTATCTCACAATTCTTTAGTCCTGGATTATCTATTATTCCTTTTTCATTAATTCCATTAAAGTATCCATTAATTGCTCTTATTGTTCCACCATGAGTTACTAAAAGAATATTGTTATCTTTATATTTTGGTTTTAAGTTATCAAGTAATTTCCATACTCTACTACATAAACTCTGTATTGTTTCAATCTCTTTATATTCCTTATTTATATAATAATTATTTAGTATATCTGAATTTATTAATTCATCATTTATTTCTTTTCTTATCATGCCTTCAAAAATTCCATATCCACGTTCTTTTAATGAATCTTCAAATATAATGTTACACTTTACTGTTTCATTAATAATTTCAGCTGTTTTTCTTGCTCTTTTTAATGGTGAACTTATGATTAAATCAATATTATAATCTTTTATTAATGCTTTTAATTGTCTTGCCTGTTCTATTCCAATTTCATTTAATTCAATATCTGTTTTTCCTTGAATTCTACCTTTAGCATTCCAATCAGTTTGACCATGTCTAACAACATAAAACTTCATGCCTTATTCTCCTTCTATTAATACTTTTAATTTATCTGGGAAGTTAACAGTCATTCCCTCTATATTTAACTTATATACTTTTTGCATTATTTCTTCATCACGAATTCCCCATAATCTAACACCTAACCTGTTTCTATTGGCAAGCTCTATACTACTATTTGATACTTTATCAGCTTTTGGGCAAATTTGACTTCCTTTTATTGATAATAATTTATCAATATTATTTTGATTAATTTCTTCATCAATAAGCCAAGATATTTTTATATCTTTATCAAATTTTCTAACATTTTCTAATGCTTCAAATATAAAAGATGTAATATAAATATTTTCTTTACTTTTACTATATTTATCAATTATTTCTAATGTTTGTTTTTCTATTCCTATAGTCTTTAGCTCTATTGCAAATGTTAAGTCTTCAGATAAAAATTTCTTTGCAAACTCTTCAAAAAGTACAATTTTTTCATCTTTGTATTTTAAATCAAACCAACTTCCAAAATCAAATTTTAACAATTCATTATAAGTATAATCACTTATCGTCCCTATACCATTTGACTTTTTATCTATAAAATCATCATGAAATATAACTATTTTCCCATCTTTAGTTTTTTGTAAATCTAACTCAATTCCATTAGCTTTTAATTCTATCGCTTTTCTAAAAGCGCTCATAGTATTTTCAGGTGCATAATCTGATGCACCTCTATGTGCATAATTAATAAATCTGTTCATAAATTATTCTCCTATTTATTTAACTTTGAATTATTTTTTATATCATTTTTCCATACTGCATATATTCCTATAATCAATAATATTAAATCTCCTAATACCATAAACCAACTATTATAATAAATGTAATATGATCCATATAATATTCCTGTTGTAATTCCAGATATTCTAACTAGTTTCATATTTGATTGCCATAGACAATAAGTTCTAATAAGCGAACCTATTGTTGGTAATAGTGAAATTAGTCCTCCCCACGTTAAAATACAATTAACTATAATAATACTTTCAAACAAAAATAGTATTATTAAATAAAGTGTTTTGCTAAATTTTTCTTTATTTATAAATAAAAAAGTCCTTATAAAATTAATTATACTTAAAATTGCACCTGTATAGGCTAATATTATAAAATCATAAACTGCCTCAAGTAAGCAATTTAATGATTGAACCACCAAAGACTTTTTTCGTTCCTTTATACAAATACTTACTATTAATGCTACAAATGCTAATATACTAAATGTTATTCCTATTTTCATAATTTTCTCCTACATTTTTCTCTATATTAGCATAAAAATAAATTTTTATCAATTATATTACAATTATTTACTTTGCATATCAAAAAAACTATATGCTTTTATACATATAGTTTCATTTTCGTATTTATGCAACTTTTTGCTTTCACTTTCTTATAATTAGATTATCTATGTGGTATGCTCTTTTACCACATTATTACTTAACTTTTTGCTAACAATGTTTATACATAGTTTTTCTAACACAATTTGTATTTTGTAGCCCTATTCTATACTCATTTTTTTAGTTTGTCAAGACCTATTTGAAACTTTTTTGCAATCCAGGAGTGAATTGTATCCTTTACATTTGTCTATGTATCTTATTTAAAATCTCTTTAACTTGATCAATAGAAAATTTATATTTATCATTTAAAACATATTTATTCTGCATATTTTCAAATTCTCTTATTAGTGAGTCACTAAACTCCAATTTAAAATAACTAAAATCTTTGATTGCTGTTTTTTCATCTATACCACCAATTCGTATTTTTTCTTGTCTTTTATAATCTATCAGTTTATTTAATTCATCCTTATCATTTAATAACTTCTGAATTTTATCGTTGTTAAATAGTACTGATATATCATATAAATGCTTTGCTGTATCCGTATACATATTTCTTATATAATAAAACTCTGCTGCAAATATTTTATCTATAAACATTCTCTCTAATTTTATTATTTCAATTTCTATTTTTGTAACATCAAATTGCTCTTCCAAAATTTTCTTTTCTTTATTATTTGCTAATTTATATATTAAAGGCTCTATGTAATATTTTTCGGTTGGCTCGCTTACAGTAAAAGAAGTCGATTCTACTTGTATTTTTCCTGCTCTTTGCAAAGGTATTTCACTATCTTCATATACTGATGTATATTGATAAACTCCTGTAACACTGCCTTTATTGTCTATACACTCATCTTTTATTAGTTCTAAGCCTTCTATTTCATAACCTAAAGCTGATTCTTTTAATCTCTTCTTGTTTCTTGTATTAGATTCTTCTGGTAAAACTTTTACAGTTAGATCAATATCTTCTGAAAAACGATTCATTGTATCTAAAATTTTATATACTGCTGTACCACCTTTAAAATAGGATTTTAAATAATCTTGTCTTTTGGATAATTCTTTAAGAATTAAACATACATAATAGTCTTTCTCTATTATATCCTTATCTATATCTTCTCTTTCTTTAATAATTTCTATAAAGTTTTCAAATTCAAATTTATTTAAATGTAGTAACATTATATCTCCTATCTTGCTAGTACAAATAATTTATCTAATACTTTTCTATTATTTGTTTCTCTAGCATATTTTATAATTTTTTCAAAATCTAATTTGCATTCTTGTATAATTCTATATAAAATTTCATCTGCATTTTGGGCTTCAATATGAATATTATCTTTATTATCTAAAATGTCTATAAACTGCAAATATCTATAATTTTCATTTGTTATTTCTATTTTTGGTTTTGTTATATAAGTTCTTAATCTTTCATCATATTGTTTATGATATTTACATTCATTTGTTACTATATCTGTTACATTTGGAACTAATGTTGTTAGCCCTAATTTATTAAATAATTTTGCACCTACTATATAACCTTTTATATTTCCATCTTTATCTTCCAAATATTTTAATTTTCTTAATTTATTTGTATTTAATGGAACTTCGCCGAACATACTAATAATTGGTTTATAATATACTCCTTTATATTCTGCTTTTATAATACCTTCATTTTTTAGTCTATTTAAAATAACATTTATATTTTTTAATACATTTTCTTGTTTGTTATCTTTTTCGCATTGTTGTATAACATATTTTTTTATATCTTCAATAAATATTGGCTCATCTTCTGGATATTGTTCAATATATTCTAAAACTAATTTACAAATATTCATGAGTTTTACCTCCTTTTGTTATTATTTTGTAATATCTGTTATATATTATATACTTTGTAATAACATTATATTCGTTTTTTTAGAATTTGTCAAATATTTTGCTATTTACTCACACTTTTTTCTATGATTTACTTCTTGCCATACATCCAAATCTAATTTTTTGTCAATTAACTTTATCATTTCTTTTTGATTCTTTAAAATTTCAAGCATTTTAAATTTTAGTTCTTCCCTTTCATATTTATCAATTTGTGTAGCAAATATTGCAATATGTTTTATACTTTTATGCATTTCTTTTAATATCTGTGTATTATCTGAATATGCTTTTAAAATTTCATTTTTCCCTATTAAGTCAACATTAGTTACCTTTTCATAAATCGCAGAATCTCTTATATATTTAGATAATTGTTTATATCCATAATATTCTGCCTTTGCTTTTATTAAAATTTTTTCTTCTTCTGATACTCTTGACTTTATCATTTCTGTTCTATTATCTGGATTTAATTCCATAATCACTCACACCTTTATCTTTTTATTCATACTTAATTTCTACACTATAAAAATATCAATATTAGCAAAGCTATATTTGATATTTTACAGCAAAGATTTTTGCTCCGAATTTTGTGGCATTTTTTAATGCCCAATATTCGCCGGCTTGGTCCTGTGGACCACAAATTGCCGTTTAGGAGAAAATCTCCTAATACCTTTTTAGCCCGCTGGGAGAAAAAAATTGATTCAAAATTTTATATTTTTTCATAAAATTCACCTGTCCTTTCTTTATAAATTTGCATATAAACTGTTTAAAAATTCATCCGAATATTCTCTTTGATTTGTATAATTTGAATATGTATTTTTATTAGATTTAATATTATTTCTTATATTATTATCTTCCACTTTTTGATGGATAGCCTGTCCATTTTTTGATTGATAGTGGTATCCATTATTTAATGGATACGGTACATCATCTACATAAATTTTTCTTTGAATTATTTGATTATTTTCATTTCTAATTAGTTCAACAACTATAAAATTTTTATTCTTTAAATCAGAAATCCAACTTGAAATCGTTTTAGGATTTACATCTAATTTTTCTGCTAAATATTTATTAGATGCAAAACAATAACCTTCTTTACAAGCAAGGGATGTTATTATTGCATATAGTAGTTTTTCATTTGCTTTTAATTCTTTATTATATAAAACAGTTGCAGGAATTACAGAATAATATCCAACCTTTTCTTGATTTTCTTTCATATACTACTCCAATTCTAGCCGTAAAAATCCACTAAAAAAACAGAATATTTCAATTAAATTGAAATACTCTGTAATATAGATGATTACTGCATTTTATTAAATTAATTTCTTGGTTGGTATATTTTTAAATCCATAGGTGTGGATTTAAATTTACAATTTCCTGCTGGTTGGGAACAAGCAAAAGAAATAAAATATTCTCAGGGATTTACTCGGACCTGCACCTCGTGATTTTGTTGGGTATGGGCCATTGACTGAACCAGAGTCTCTGGCAATTTATAATTTTACATTAATGCATAATTTCAGTTTAGTTTTAGCTTACCATACTCAAGGAAAAGAAATTTATTGGCAGTTTCAAAATTATAATCCACCAAATAGTTTTGAAATAGGACAAAAATTAGCAGAATCTAGTGGATACTTACTCGCAGAAACGCCATATAATTCAAGCTTTGCTGGTTTTAAAGATTGGTTTATTCAAAAATACAATAAACCTGGATATACTATAGAAGCTGGTATCGGAGAAAATCCATTACCAATTACTCAGTTTGCTGAAATATATAATGATAATTTGGGCATTTTAGTTTTAAGTGCACTTTTATAACTTATAAAAAGCATTAAAGTCTTACAAAAAGCTTTATAAAGCTTATTTGTAAGACTTCTATTTTTTTGAATTTATTATTTAGTAATCCATTTTACCAAATTTAAATTTGCTGATTCTAGTAACATCTCATGTTTTGGCATAACTCTAAATGTATATCCATAATTTCCACCTGTTGTTAATTCAATTTTAGCTGTAAAATAATATTTTTTATCTTCCTCATCTGAATCTGATAAAGTCATTGGAATAATACTAACATTTTCTACAACTCCATTTTCTAATATTTTTCCATAGTATGCTTCTACTGTTATGTTTTCTACATCAATATTAGGAAGTTCTACCTCACATGATACTTCAATATTATTTCCTGCATCTATTGTAATATTATCTAAATTGTTTACTTGTGTTATTTTTATGTCTTTCCAATTTTTATATAAATCTTTTTTCCAAGAGTTATATGCTGCTACATTATCAACATCCTCATAATATTTTTTAGTTAACTTGCAAAGTGGCATATATAAATTATTTGTATAATCAACCAACATTCTTGCTGTACTATATTTTCCACCTGTTGTTATAATAGAATTTTTCATTATTTCAACCCATTTTTTAGACATTCCATTTCTATCTTTATCATAATAAGTTGGTATTATTTTTTCTTCTAATGTTCTATACATACTTTGGCTATCTGCTTGATCTTGTGCCTCATAAGATTCATATTCAGCATTTGTTCCTATTGTCCATCCATTGTTTTGAGTATATCCTTCAGCCCACCATCCATCTAAAACACTGAAGTTTATAACTCCATTTACTGATGCTTTTTGACCACTTGTTCCTGATGCTTCCATTGGTCTTCTTGGATTGTTTAACCATACATCCACACCACTAATTAAGTATCTAGACATTGCTATATTATAGTTTTCAAGTAAGAAAATTTTTCCTTTGAATTGTGGCATCATAGATACTTGATGTATATATCTTATTAAATCTTGTCCTTCTTTATCAGCAGGATGTGCTTTTCCTGCAAAAATTAATTGGACTGGTTTTTCACTATTATTTAATATTTGTGTAATTCTTTCTAAATCTTTAAAAATTAAGGTTGCTCTTTTATATGTTGCAAATCTTCTTGCAAATCCAATAGTTAAAGCATCTGGATTTAATTTTGATACAATTTCATTAATCTCTTCATAGCTATATCCAGATCTTCTTAATCTTTCTGTTGTACTGATTTTTACTAATTTTAATAATTTTATTTTTCTTTCGTTGTGTACATTCCATAATTTTTCGTCTGGTATATTTTTTATTTTTTCCCATACTTGATCTTGATGCATATTGTCTTGCCAATATGGAATCAAATATTTATTATATAATTCTTTCATTTTAGGTGCAAGCCATGAACATGTGTGAATACCATTTGTAACATATCCTATTGGTGATTCATTTGCTGCTATTTCAGGCCATACTTCTCCAAATAATTCTCTTGAAACTGCTCCATGTAGTTTGCTTACTCCATTTTTCTTTCCTGCAATTTTTAACGCTAAAATTCCCATGTTAAATCCTTCTGCTAAGTCTTTTCCTGGCTTCATTCCTAACATTAAAAATTCTTCTCTTGATAATCCTAATCTTGGCCAAAAATCTTTAAAATACTTTTCAACTAATTGGATTGGGAATATATCATTTCCAGCTGGAACTGGTGTATGTGTTGTGAATACTGTTTTTGAGCTTGCTATATCTTTAGCAACTTCAAAAGAAACTTGTTTCTCTTTTATTATATTTTTTATAATTTCTAAATTTAAAAATGCTGAATGCCCTTCATTCATATGATATACAGTTGGCTCTAAATGAAGATAATTTTTTAATAAATTAACTCCAGCCATTCCAAGTACTATTTCTTGGCGAATTCTCATTTCTTGATTTCCACCATATAGTCTTAATGTAACATCTCTATCTTCTTCATTATTTTTATCAATATCAGAATCTAATAAATATAATTTTACTCTTCCTACATTTATTTGCCAAACTTTTAAATATAATCTTCTTTTTGGAAATTTAACATATATTGTTAAATCCTCTCCCTTATCATCTTTTACTGGATTAATTGGTAAATCATATAAATCAATGTTATTATATTCTGTTTCTTGGTCTCCGTTTCCATTAATTTTTTGATTAAAATATCCATTTTTATATAATAGTCCTACTGCAACAAGTGGAATTCCAAGGTCACTTGCTGATTTTAAATGATCACCAGATAATATTCCTAATCCTCCAGAGTAAATTGGAATTGTCTCGTCAATTCCATATTCTGCTGAAAAATAAGCAATTAAATCATTTTTTTCTTCTGGATATTTTTTAGAAAACCATGTGTTTTTACTGTTCATATATCCGTCAAAATTTAATACTACTTTATCATATTCTTTTAAAAATCCTATGTCTTTTGTTACCGCTTCTAATCTTTCTTGAGAAACATGTTTTAAAAATTTAACAGGATTTTTATTTGATTCTTCCCATAGGTCTCCATCTATTCTTTGAAATAATCTTAAAAATTCTGTATTCCAAGACCACCATAAATTGTTGGCTATTTCTGATAATTTTTCAATTCTTTTTGGTAATTGTGGATTTACCGTAATTCTATTAAATAAGTACATTTTTTGTTTTTCCTCCTTCGTATTTTAAAGCTTTTTTCTTAATGTAATTCGATATTTATATTATCTATTAAATATTTTTATTTGTCAAATGTTTTTTATTAAGATATTCGTATTATATCATTATATGTAACATATAATGACAACACTATTAAAATCGAAAATCCTAATAATTGTATATTTATTTCTGTTTGCTCTTTTAATGGTTTTCTTCTTATTGCTTCAATTATTAAAATTAATATTTTTCCTCCATCTAATGCTGGAATTGGTAACAAGTTTGTTACTCCTAAAGAAATAGATATTAATGCCATCATATATAAAAATTCTTTAATACCATTAGTTTTAGATACAACTTCTGATATTCCAACTGGTCCCATCATTTGGTCTATTCCAACATTTCCTGTAAATAACTGTTTTAAATTATCAACAATAGAAAAAACGAATTCTTTCGTTGACATTGCTGCATTTAAACATCTATTACCAATCGTGTCCTCTGCTCTTTTTAAATTAACACCTAAGTACCATCTTTCTCCTTGTTGTTCTGCTATTTGCTTTGGAACTATATTATATTCTAGTATAGTTCCTTCTCTATCAATTTTTAAATTGATAGATTCTGTATTTTCTTGTATTGCTTTATTTAAATCATATAAATTATCAATTTTTTTATTGTTTGCCTCAATAATTTTATCTCCAGACTGTAATCCTATTTGTTGGGCCGGATATCCTTCTGTAGTTGAAACAATTTCATTTGTTATATATGTTCCTGAATTGGCAATTAATAAAAAATAAACTATAATAGCAAATATTATATTTACAATTGCTCCTGCTGCAACTATAGCTATTCTTTTTGGAATACTTGCTTTAGAAAAAGAACCACTTTCTTCTGACCTTTCTTCTTCTCCTTCCATACTAACAAATCCACCTAATGGAATTAATCTTAATGCGTATTTGGTTTGTTTTCCTTGTTTTTTCCATATAGCTGGTCCAAAACCAATAGCAAATTCGTTTACTTTTACTTTACATAATTTTGCTACAGTAAAATGTCCTAACTCATGAATAAATATCAAAAATCCTAATAAAAATATTATTTTTATTGCTGATAAAATAAAAGATATCAATGTGTTCCTCCTTTTTATAACAACGTAAATAATGCATATGCAAATGGTGCTAAGAATATTAAACTATCTATTCTATCTAACATTCCTCCATGTCCTGGTATTAAATTACTATAATCTTTAATATCAACAAATCTTTTTATACTAGATGCCGCAAAATCTCCAATTTGCCCAACTAAACTTAATATAATTCCTATTCCTGTTATAAATAAATATGAATAATTCATTCCCCAATAAGTATTTGCAACATAAGTATAAATAAGCATTAATATAACAGCTCCTACTGTTCCACCAATACATCCTTCAATTGATTTCTTAGGACTTACTTTACTAAATTTATGCTTTCCAAAATGTTTTCCTATTAAATAAGCAAATATATCTGTTCCCCATGCTGCTAAAATTACATACCAAATTAAAATTTTTCCATTTGGCATTCCATCAATAAATGCCACAAACATAATAAAAAATACAACATAAAATATTCCAATAAATGTGTACGCTATATCCTTAAATGTTGTTCTCATTTCTGTAGCAACTACTTGGGCAAAAAGTACTATTAAAATAGTTGGAACTCCTAATGTTACTATCATATTTAAATATTCTTTTGGTACTACATGAATAAAAGCTATACTAAAACAACTTAAATAGCCTAACCATCTTACTGGTTTTGATACCTTTGCTATAGCATTAAAATATTCACTCATAGCAAGTAATGCTATAATTGATAATGCTATATCTACTACTATTTTGTCTCCAATTAGTAACACTAATAATACTAATGGAAATCCTAATAATCCTGAAGTCAATCTTTTTATATCCATCTCTTTTCCTTTCTTCTTATAAATATTTATTATTTTGTTTTAATTTGCTCCAAATTTTCTGGTTCTTTTTTGGTATTCTATAATTGCTTTATCTAAATCTTCTTCCTCAAAGTCTGGCCAATTTTTATCTAAAAATAAGAATTCAGAATAAACAAGTTGCCATGGTAAGAAATTACTTAAGCGCAACTCTCCACTAGTTCTAATCAATAAATCTGGATCTGGCTGTCCTTTAGTATATAAATTATCAGATACTAATTTTTCTGATATTTCTTCTATATCTATTTCTTGATTTTTTACTTTTGCAGATATTTGCTTTATTGCTTTTATTAATTCGTCTCTTCCTCCATAATTTAATGCAATATTAAAAGTTACTCCAGTATTATCTTTAGTTCTTTCCATACACCTTTTTATACTTTTCTGCATTCCTTCAGACAAGGCTGTTATATCTCCTAATATTTTTACCTTAATATTTTCAGTATCTGCTCTTTTAGAATATTCATCTAAATAATTTTGCAATAGCATCATAAGTGCTTTTACTTCATCTTCAGCTCTTTTCCAATTTTCTGTTGAAAATGCATATACTGTAATATATTCTAATCCTATTTTATTAGCATATCTTACGATTTTTTCTAATGTTTTTGCTCCTTCTTTATGTCCAAAACTAACTGGCTTTCCTTTTGCTCTTGCCCATCTTCTATTACCATCCATAATAATAGCAATATGCTTTGGCATTGTTTCTTTATCAAACTTCATTTTCTGCTCTCCTTTAAGGATTTTTTATCATAGTTCTTAATTAATTTATTATATAATCAAATTAAGCATTATTTTAAATCCCCTATTTATTTCTATCTTTTATATATAAAGCTAATTCTCTTAAAAATTCAGCTCTATCTCCATATTCTTTTAATTCCTCTATTGCTTCTTTTGTTATTTCTTCTAGAATTTTTTTTGCCCCTTGAAGTCCATATTTTGAAACATATGTACATTTTTCTAATTCTTTGTCATTACCAACTGGTTTGCCTAAAATCTCTTCATTTCCTTCTTCAGATAAAATATCATCTTTTATTTGAAATGCTAATCCTATTTTTTCCGCATACTTAGTCAATTTTTCTAAATCCTTTTCATTAGCATTAGCTAAAATTGCCCCCATCCTAACACATAATTTTAAAAGTGCTCCTGTTTTGTTTTTATGAATATATTCCAAATACTCATCAGTTATTTGCTTTCCCTCATATTCTGTATCTATATATTCCCCTGCAATCATTCTATCTACCGCAGTGGAAAATTCATTAAAAACTTTTAATTTATTTTTTAATTCTTCACTTTCTGACTTTATTAAATCTTCACTAATTACAATATATGCTTGATTTAACAATCCATCTCCTGCAAGAATTGCAGTTGCCTCATTAAATTTCTTATGGTTAGTAGGCTTTCCATGCCTAAAATCGTCATTATCAATTCCTGGCAAATCATCATGAATCAACGAAAAATTATGTACCATCTCAATAGCAACTGCATATGGAATACATTTATTAATATTTTTTCCAAATATCTCATATGTTGCAATTACTAAAATAGGTCTTAATCTTTTTCCACCTGCCATAAGACTATATTCCATAGAATTATTTAATATTTTTTCTGGTACATCTTTTTTTCCTGAATATTTTTCCAATTCATTATTTACTTGTTCTTGATATTTTTTTAATTGTACTTTAAAATCCATAAACCGCTCCTTAGCTATTTATACTGACATAATTTCTTTTTCTTTTCCCTCTAGTATTTTATCTATCTCATCTATTTTTTTATCAGTCATTTTCTGAATTTCATTTTCTGCTTGTTTTAACTCATCTTCTGTTATTGTTCCTTCTTTTTGCTCTGCTTTTGCTATATCAATACCTTCTCTTCTAATAGATCTTATTGCTACTTTAGCCTCTTCAGCCATTTTTCTTATATCTTTTACTAATTCTTTTCTTCTCTCTTCATTTAATTCAGGAAAAGCTAGTCTTATTACTTTTCCATCATTATTTGGATTAATTCCAATATCAGATGCCAAAATTGCTTTTTCAATATCTTTTAAAACACTAGCATCCCAAGGTTGAATAACAATCAACCTAGCTTCAGGTACAGACACACCTGCAACCTGATTAATAGGTGTAGGAGTTCCATAATAATCTATTTTTACCTTATTCAAAATTGCTGGATTAGCTCTTCCAGCTCTAACCTCTGATAATTTTTCACTATAAACACTAATTGACTTTTCCATTTTATCATCTAAACTTTTATAATCCATTTTACCTCTCTCCTTTTTGAGACACTGGGGACACCCCTCGTCTGTCTCATTTTTCTTTTCAACATATTATGATTTTTGTTTGAGACACTTTTCACCTGTCCCCTGTGTCTCATTTTACTATTGTTCCAATTTTTTCACCTTTTACTGCTCTTACTATGTTTTCTGGATCTTCAATTCCAAATACTAATAATGGCATATGGTTATCTCTACACATTGCTGTTGCTGTTGAGTCCATTACTTTTAAGTCTTTTTCTAATACTTCCATATAAGATATTTCTTCGTATTTTTCTGCTGTTGGATCTAACTTAGGGTCTGCTGAATATACTGCATCTATTGATTTTCCTAATAATATTATATCTGCTTTTATTTCTGTTGCTCTAAGTACTGCTGCTGTATCTGTTGTAAAATATGGATGTCCTGTACCACATGCAAATATTACAACTCTTCCTTTTCCTAAGTGTTTTTCTGCTTTTCTTTGTATAAATGGTTCTGCTATTTCTCTCATTTCTATAGCTGTTTGTACTCTTGAATATATTCCTCTTGCTTCTAATGCGTCTTGAAGTGCTAATCCATTCATTGCTGTTGCTAGCATTCCCATATAGTCAGCTGTTGTTCTTTCCATTTGATGTCCATTTCTTCCTCTCCAGAAGTTTCCTCCTCCTACAACAATTGCTACTTGTACTCCCATTTCTACAATTTCTTTTATTTTATCACATATTTTTCCTACTGTTTCTACATCTACTCCTGTTTTTTGTTTTCCTGCTAGTACTTCTCCACTTAATTTTAATAGTACTCTTTTATATTTGAGTTCTGACAATTTTTCCACTCTCCTTAATTTATTTTTGATAGAATCATTCTACCATATATTTTGAAAAAATACAGTAGTTTTTTGAGATTTTGTGAAATTTATTTCCGTATTTGTTCGTGTGCAAAAATTTATAAAATAACTTTCCTAATATATAAAAAAAGAGACACTTCAATTCGTGTCTCCATAAATTTTCTTATTTTAATTGATTCATTACTTCTTCAGCAAAGTTTTCTTCTTTTTTCTCAATTCCTTCACCTTTTTCAAATCTTGCAAATTCTACTACTTCTGCATCTTTTTCTTTTAATAATTGAGATACTTTCATATTTGGATCTTTAACAAAATCTTGATCTACTAAACAAATTTCACTAAAGAATTTTCCAATTCTTCCTTGTACTATTTTTTCAGCAATTGCTTCTGGTTTTCCTTCATTCATTGTTTGAGCTTTTAAAATTTCTTTTTCTTTTTCAACTCTTTCAGCTGGTACAGAAGCTTCATTTAAAAATTCTGGTCTAGCAGCTGCAATTTGCATACAAATATCTTTTGCAACTTCACTATTTCCTTTTTTCATGTTTACTAAAACTGCTATTTTTCCATCTCCATGAATATATTTTTCTACTAAGCCTTCAGATTCAAATCTTGCAAATCTTCTAATGTTCATATTTTCACCAATTGTAGCAATTTTGTCAACTAATACTTCTTTAACGGTTTTTCCTGGTACTTCAATTGATTCTTGAGCTAATAATTCTTCTACATCTTTTGGGTCTTTTTCTACTACTTGTTTTGCTATATTCATAACAAAAGTTTTAAATTCTTCATTTTTTCCAACGAAGTCTGTTTCTGAATTAACTTCTACAATAGCTCCTATTTTTCCATCTTCTGAAATAAAAGCTTCTACTAAACCTTCAGCTGCAACTCTTCCTGATTTTTTAGCAGCTTTTGCAATTCCTCTTTCACGTAATAATTCAATTGCTTTCTCCATGTCTCCATCTGTTTCTGTTAAAACTTTTTTGCAGTCCATCATTCCTGCACCTGTTTTTTCTCTTAAATCTTTTACTTGACTAGCTGTAACCATTTTTTATTTCCTCCTTTATTTATTAAAAACACTCTTATTTTATAACATTTTAAAATATTACAAATATCTATGTTTATTTTTTCTATATTAATCTGATACTATACCTTCAAAATTAATATAGTAAATAATAAAGAAGAATAGAGCAGAAAAGCTCCACTCTTCTTTTACTTTTAGAATTATTCTTCTACTTTTTCTTCTTCATTTGCTACTACTTCTTCAATTGTTGTAGCTTCTTCATCAACTGGTTGCTCTTCCATTTCTGGTTCAAAGCTTTCACCTTGTTTTCCTTCAATAACTGCATTTGCCATTACGTCTGCAATTAATTTTACAGCTCTTATAGCATCGTCATTTCCTGGAATTGCATAATCTACTTCTTCTGGATTGCAGTTTGTATCTACTAATCCTACAACTGGAATTCCTAATTTTTTAGCTTCTAATATAGCAATTCTTTCTTTTTTAGGATCTACTAAAAAGATAACTCCTGGTAATTCGTTCATTTCTTTTATTCCACCAAGATTTCTTTCTAATTTTTCCATTTCTTTTTTCAATAGAATTACTTCTTTTTTAGGTAACACATCAAATGTACCATCTTGTTCCATTGCTTCTAAATCTTTTAATCTTTGAATTCTTTTTTGAATTGTACCAAAGTTTGTTAACATTCCACCTAACCATCTTTGATCAACATAGAACATTCCACATTTTAAAGCAGCTTCTTTCATACATTCTTGTGCTTGTTTCTTTGTTCCTACAAATAATACTGTTTTTCCTTCTTCTGCTTGTTCTTTAACGAAAGCATAAGCTTCATCTAATTTTTTTGATGTCTTTTGTAAATCGATGATATGAATTCCATTTCTAGCTTGAAATATATATTCAGCCATTTTTGGATCCCATCTTCTTGTTTGATGTCCAAAGTGAACACCAGCTTCTAGTAATTGTTTCATTGCAACTACTGCCATTTTAAATTCCTCCCTTTTTGTTTTTCTTCCATAAAGTTCTTCACCCTCTAGGACCTAAAACTTCTATTATTTCTTAGGCACTACCTTTTAGGCTCTCTTTATGTGATTAATACGTTTCTTATTGTAACATGTTTTATCAATGATTTCAAGTGTTTTATATAGATTTTTTAATAAATTTTGTGCAATAAAATGCTATAACATTTTTTATCTATGTTTTTAAATTTCTATTTCATCATAAGTAGTCACTAATTTTGCTCCCTGTTTTATTAGCTCATTTGTTCCAGCAGAATTAACAGAATTAATATTTCCTGGTATAACATAAACATCTCTTCCCTGCTCTAATGCAAAATCAACAGTTATTAATGTGCCACTTTTTTTCTTAGCTTCAATTACAATAACGCCTTTACTCATTCCACTAATAATTCTATTTCGTGCCGGAAAATTCATTTTTTCTGGTCTAGTTCCAAGTGGATATTCAGATATAATGGCTCCACCTTTTTTTAATATTCTATACAACAACTCTTTATTTTCTACTGGATATACACTATCTAACCCATTTCCTACAACTGCTATAGTTTTTCCAACTGTGGATAACGTTCCTATATGTGCATAACTATCCACACCTTTTGCCAATCCACTAATAATATTAATATTTTTATTTGCTAAGTTATATGAAAAATACCTAGCTGTCTTTTTCCCATAATCTGATGCTTCTCTACATCCAATTATTGCAATAGATGGATTGTTTAGAATATCTTTGTTTCCTTTTATATATAAACTTATTGGCGGATCATATATCTCCTTTAATATTTGCGGATATTCTCTATCATTTATTGAAATAATATCTATTTTATTTTTCTCCATATATAGAACATGTTTTTCAATATTTTTTCTTATACTTTCGTTTAATATATTATCTGCTATTTTTTCTCCTATTCCTTTTACACTTATTAATTCTTTTTTATTTAATTTATAAATATTTTCAGGAGTTTTATAAATCTCCAATAGTTTTTGTTTTTTCCTACTTCCTAAATCCTTTATTAACGACAACCATACCCAATATTTATTTTTTTCCAATAATCATTCTCCTTTACAAATTTAAAAACTTATAATCCTTTTTAGATTAAAAGTTAATTTATATATATATTTAATAATTTGAATTACTAGACAGATTTGTCTAAAGATATAATTTAATTGATTCCAACTATTATTATAATAACATCTTTATTATAAATTGTAAATATATTCCATTAAAAAAGAACAAAAGCGGACATTAATAACCTTTTAAAGTCCGCGTCTTTGTTCGTGCACAAAATATGTAAAAACTTGATTATTTATATTGTTGCTTTGTAGCTTTTATAACATTATTCATAAGCATTGCTATTGTCATTGGCCCAACTCCACCTGGCACGGGAGTTATATAACTTGCTTTTTTCTCAACATTTTCAAAATCAACATCTCCATATAATTTTCCATCTTCTCCTCTATTTATTCCTACATCAATAACAACAGCACCATCTTTTACCATATTTTCTTTTACAAACTTTGCTTGTCCTATCGCTGCAATTATAATATCTGCTCTTCTAGTATGTTCTTCTAAATTTTTAGTTTTTGAATGACATACTGTAACAGTAGCATTTTTTTGTAAACAACATTGTATTAACGGTTTTCCTACAATGTTGCTTCTTCCTAAAATAACAACATCTTTTCCTGTCAAATCAATATTATATTCTTCAAACATTTTCATAACACCATATGGAGTACATGATATAAATGTATCTTCTCCTATGCAAAGCTTTCCCACACTTGAAGGTGTGAATCCATCTACATCTTTTGAATATGTAATACTTTTAAAAGCTTCATTAATATCTAAATGTCTTGGTATTGGACTTTGTAATAAAATGCCATTAATTTCTTTATTTCTATTTAAATCATTTATCAAATCCATTAATTCTTGTTGAGTCGTATTTTCTTTCAACAAAAACTCTTGATACTCTATTCCAACATCTTCACAAGCTTTGCTCTTATTTCTTACATAAACTTTTGAAGCAGGGTTATCTCCAACCATGATTACAGCAAGTTTCGGAACTATACCTTTTTCTTTTAATTCATTACATTCTACTTTCAAATTTTCTCTTATTTTTTTTGCTAAAGCTTTACCATCTATTACCTGTGCCATTATATATTTCTCCTTTTATTTTAATTTTCTCCTATTCCACTAACTTTATATTCAATATCTTCCATATGAGGAAACATCTCTCTTACTCTTTTTAAAGTTAGCATTAGCATTCTAGGTTGTGGATTTTTTTTATGCTCTGATAATAACTTTTGTGTATAACAATTCTCAGCTGTTTTAAACAATAAATATCTATTTCCCACATAAGTATAATAAATTTGATATCCATTTTTCAAATCAAGCCACATTTGTTCAAATGTATAATTTTCCATCTTTTCCTCCTATTGAGACATTGAGGGACAGGTCTAAAATGTCTCATATTTTTGTCGAGTTTTGTTGTTACATGTAACATTATGTAATTTATATGAGACATTTTAGACCTGTCCCCTTAATGTCTCAAATTCTTCTTCTGTTAAAACTGTAACACCTAAATCTCTAGCTTTTTTTAATTTGCTTCCAGCATCTTCTCCAGCTACTACATAATCTGTTTTTTTAGATACTGAATTAGAAGTTTTTCCTCCCATTTTTTCAATTATATCGCTTATTTCTCCTCTTGTGTATTTTTCAAGGCTTCCTGTTAATACAAATGTTTTTCCTTCAAATCTATTGTCTGATATTTCTTCTTCTAAATTTATTGTATTAACTCCCTCTTGTTTTAATTTTGTTATTAAATCTATTGTTTGCTCTTGTATAAAAAATTCTCTTATACTATTTGCGACTATTGGTCCTATATCATTTATCATTGCTAATTCTTCTGAGTTTGCTTCCATCAAATTATCTATATTTTTATATTTTCTAGCTAAAATTTTAGAAGCTTTTACTCCCACATGTCTAATTCCTAATGCTGTTATTAATCTATACAAATCATTTTCTTTGCTTGTATTTATACTGTCTATTAAATTTTGCGCAAATTTTTTCCCATTTTTCTTTAAAGATGCTATATCCTCAAATTTTAATGTGTATATATCTGCAATATTATGAATCAAATTTCTTTCTAATAATTGACTAATAATATTTTCTCCTAAACCATCTATATTCATTGCTTCTCTTGATACAAAATGTACTAAGTTTCTAAATAATTTTGCAGGACATTCTATTCCAGTACATCTAATAGCTGCTTCTCCCTCTTCTCTTACTGCTTCTGCTCCACATACTGGACATTTTTTAGGCATTTCAAATTCAATTTCTTCTCCTGTCCTTTTATCTTTTTTTACTTCTACTATTTCAGGTATTACATCTCCTGCTTTTTGTATAATAACTGTATCTCCTATTTTTAACTCTTTTTGCTTAATAAAATCTTCATTATGAAGAGTTGTTTTTGAAATTGTTGAGCCAGCGACTTTTACTGGTTCTAATATTGCCATTGGTGTAATAACTCCTGTTCTTCCTACTTGACATATTATATCTTTTAATTTTGTTTCTTTTCTTTCTGGTGGATATTTATAAGCAACTGCCCATCTTGGTGTTTTTGCTGTAGTTCCTAATATTTCTCTAAATTTCAAATTATCTACTTTTACTACTGCCCCATCAATTCCAAATGTTAGCTTTTCTCTATCTTCTCCTATTTTTTCTATAGCTTTTTCTATTTCTTTCATGTTCTCGCAAGGAATTCTTACAGGATTCACATTAAATCCTAATTTTTCTAAATATTCTAATTCCTCAAAATGAGAATTAAAACTCTTTCCTTCTATTTTTTGAACATTAAATATATATATATCTAATGGTCTTTTAGCTGTTATTTTACTATCTAGTTGTCTAAGTGAACCTGCTGCTGCATTTCTAGCATTAGCAAATAACTCTTGTTCATTTTCTTCTCTTTCTTGATTCATCTTTTCAAAATCTTGCTTACTAATAAATACTTCTCCACGAACAGTTATATCTATATTTTCATTTAATTGCATAGGAATTGTTTTTACCGTTTTTAAATTTTCTGTAACATCTTCACCAACTAGTCCATTTCCTCTTGTAGCTCCTTTTACAAATTTTCCATTTTTATATTCTAAAGCAGCTGATAATCCATCTATTTTGGTTTCTACTACATATTTATTATTTTCTATATCATTTTCTATTGCTTTTTCTTCTATTTTTTGTACATATTCTTTTACTTCATCTATTGAAAATACATCTTGCAAACTTTGAAGAGGAACTTCATGTGTTACTTTTTCGAATCCTTCTTTTACATGTCCTCCAACTTTTTGTGTTAAAGATTCTTTTGAATTAAATTCCGGAAATTTTTTTTCTAAATTTCTTAATTCTACCATTAACATATCATATTCAAAATCTGATATTTCTGGTTCATCATCATCATAGTATCTTTTGGCATGGTATTCTACTTGTTTTCTTAATTCTTCTATTCTATTTTTTGCCTCTTTTTTATTCATTTTCGCACCTCTAAAACTAGCATTTATTTATTGCTATTCAATTATTGTCATAGTTTTTATAACAATTTTAATAACAATATTTTATTCTTTCCTATTATATACAAATTCAAAAAAAAAATAAAGAAATTTTCTAAAATTCCTTTATTTTATAAATATATCCATTTTTATTCTGCCTTAGCAAATATAATTAATCTAGCTTTACTATCATCTGTACAAGTTGATAATGTTATTTCTGCCTTTCCTCCTGTATCTCTTTGATAGAAAGATGTATCTTCTGGTGTTGTTTCAAATTTATTATAAATTGTATAAGTTAATTTTTTTCCATCATTATCTGTTACGTATATTTTATCTCCTACACTTAATTTTTTATTATTTGAAAAGAATAAACCATTCCTATAGTTGTGTCCAATAATAACACTATTTCCAGCTTGATTTAGTCCAGAACCATATAAAAATGCAACTGCTGTTTCTATAGATTTTTTAGTTACTTTTTCTAAGACTGGATATTTAAAATTTGTTTTTGGTATTTCCATTGTTCCTAAAACACCAAATCCTTTATATGTCTTTTTAGTCTTTTTAGTTGAATTGCTATTACTATCCTTTATTTGGTCTAAAGGATTTGTATCGTTATTATCAGCTACAGTAGTATTTTCATTTGCTTCACCATCTGTTACTTCTCCTTGAAAATTATCAACAAAATCTGTTGTATCCTTTGTTACCATATAATTTTGATAATAATCATATGCTAAAAAACCTAATAAACCGATAATTGCTATAATAACTATTACTAATATTACAGTTAAAACTTTACTATATTTACTCTCAAACATATATTTTACCTCCGTACAATTCTTCTTTTTATATTATAACATATCTTAATAAAAAATGAAATAGTAAAAATGTTTTAGACAATCTTTTCTCCTAATTGTTTTCCTGCAAGTAAATGAAAATGTAAATGCATTACTTCTTGACCTCCATCTTTTCCACAATTCACTATTACTCTATACCCTTTTTCTTTTACACCTTGCTCTTCTGCTATTTTATTTATAACACCATAAATCCTTCCAACAATTGCCTCATCTTCTTTCTCCAAATGTGCCAAAGAAGTAATATGTTTTTTAGGAATGACCAAAATATGAATAGGCGCTGCTGGATTTATATCCTTAAATGCTAAAATTTCGTCATCCTCATATACTTTATTAGAAGGTATTTCTCCTTTTATAATTTTACAAAATAAACAATCTGCCATTTTAATCCTCCTTTAAAATATTGAAACAGAGAAAACTTTTCTTAAATCAAACTTTTCCTCTGCTTCCTAAATTTATTCTTTTATCAAAACCGCTTTAATTCTTCTTACTCCTGATGAGCTTGATTCTTCTTTCTTAATTTTAAAT